>Ga0315338_1000394_pt1 | contig 111302 bp, 94 predicted proteins | sample ASW8metaG_FD_204518 | JGI IMG/M metagenome (GOLD analysis project Ga0315338, IMG submission 204518) | Ammonia-oxidizing marine archaeal communities from Monterey Bay, California, United States - ASW #8 | ecosystem: Environmental > Aquatic > Marine > Coastal | place: USA: California | collected...
ATTTCCGGATCGTCAGATTTACATCACCGGGGAGATCATTCATAACCCGTACGTGAACCGGCGACTGCTCGAAATGGGTATTGAGTTCCTGGATGGCCCGTACGGAACCCCCGAGAAATTCGAAAAAGCCACCGCCGACGACGTCGTCTTGTTACCCGCGTTCGGTGTCAGCACGGAAGAGCTCGGAATCCTTCGCGATGTGGGCTCCGTGCTCGTCGATACGACCTGCGGCTCCGTCATGAATGTCTGGAAGAACGTCGAGCGCTACGCGAAGACCGGCTTTACCTCCGTCGTTCACGGCAAGTACTGGCACGAGGAGACCAAAGCCACCGTCTCCAGAGCGACGCATGATGACGGACACTACCTCGTGGTTCGCGACATGGAGGAGACCGAGCTCGTTTGCCGCTATATCGAAACACCGAGCGAGGCGCACGGATTCGAGCAGACGTTCTCGAAGGCATGCTCTCGAGGCTTCGATCCAACGGCGCATCTCACCCACGTTGGGGTCGCGAACCAGACGACGATGCTCAGCAGCGAGTCCTTGGCCATCGCGGGCAGGCTGAAGCGAGCGGTCGAGGCCAGGTATGGCGCGGCCGAGGCGGAGCATCGCTTCATCTCGTTCGATACGATTTGCAGCGCGACCCAGGAGCGCCAGGACGCGGTCGTCGAGCTATGCGCGGAAGGCGTCGACGTCATGCTCGTGATCGGCGGATATAACAGCAGCAACACGACGCATCTGGCCGAAATGTGCGCGCCCCAGTTCCCGACCTACCATATCGCCGACTCCGAATGCCTCGAATCCGCCGACTTGCTGCGCCACAAGCCGATCGACTCGAGTGAAGAGGTCGAAGCTCGGAACTGGCTCCCCGAAGGCCCGGTAAAGATCGGCATCACGTCCGGCGCCTCCACCCCCGACGTCAAGGTCGACGAATCCATCGAGCGCGTGCTTTCCTTTCGCGGCCTCACCAAAGCGGACATCGAAGCCTAGACAGGCCCGGCTGACCGACCGGTAAGCCGGGCGACGCCAGAGACGCTCCGCTTTTGGATATAATCACCCGACGCTTGAACGGGGTCTCTCGAAGAATATTCGCGTCGACAAAGTTCCAACGGAGGTGTGAATGGAAAGCGGATCGAAGCCACAAGTGGAGCCCGCCCTGAGACCGGACGCCGAGGTCCTCGAGAGCTACCACGGCCTGACCCGCCAGGATCTCGTATCCGCGTACCGCACGATGTTCCTTTCTCGCAAGGTCGACGACCGCGAGATACAGCTCAAACGCCAGAACAAAGTCTTCTTCCAGATCAACGGTGCCGGCCATGAGGCCGTGCTCGTCGCCTGCGCGATGCAACTCCGCCCCGGGCGTGACTGGTTCTTCCCTTACTACCGGGATCGCGCGCTGTCGCTTGGGCTAGGGGTCACTGCGTTCGAGCAATTGATGTCTTCCGTGGCCGCGGCCGCGGACCCGTCCTCCGGTGGTCGGCAAATGCCCTCCCACTGGGGACACAAGAAATTCAACATCGTGAGCCAGTCGAGCTGCGTCGGCACTCAGTTCCTCCACGCAACCGGCGTCGCCATCGCCGGACAGACCGACGGAGAGGAGAAAACGGAGGGCGATACCGAGATCGTCTATGTTTCCGGAGGCGACGGCTCGACGAGCGAAGGCGAGTTCTGGGAATCGCTGAACAATGCGTGCCTGAAGCGCGCGCCGGTGCTCTACCTCATCGAGGACAATAGCTACGCTATCTCCGTGCCCGTCGAGCACCAGACGGCCGGCGGAACGATCTCTCGTCTCGTTCGCAACTATCCCGACCTCTTCGTGACGGAGTTCGACGGTTGCGATTTCGTCACGAGCTACGGCCGCCTGAAGGACGCTATCGACTACCTGCGCGCCGGGAACGGACCGGTGCTCGCGCACGCGCACGTGGTCCGGCCCTACTCACACTCCCTCTCGGATGACGAACGACTCTACAAGACGGAGTCCGAGCGCGCGGAAGAAGCGACCCGCGATCCGATTCCACGCATGCGTCAGTTTCTGCTCGACGAGAGTCTCGCGTCGGCGAGCGAGCTCGACGCTCTCGAGAAGAGCATTCACGACGAGGTAGCGGAAGCCGCCGACCAGGCGTTGACGATGGCGTGGCCCGACCCCACGACGAGCACGCAGCACCTTTACAGCGAGTCCGTGGACCCGGCCGGTGCCGCGTTCGAATCGCCGCCCGACCTTTCCGGCAAGGACGGAACCGTGGTGGACCTGCTGAATCGGTGCCTGCGTGACGAGATGACGCGCAACCCCGGGATCGTCGTATTCGGACAAGACGTCGCCGACGCCAGTCGAGAAGAGAACCTCTCCGAAGTCAAAGGCAAAGGTGGCGTCTTCAAAGTGACCTACGGCCTGCAGCGCGAGTTCGGCTCGACACGCGTATGGAACAGCACCCTCGCGGAGGCGAGCATCGTCGGGATGGCGCTCGGCGCCTCACTGCGAGGCCTCAAGCCCGTCGTGGAAGTTCAGTTCTTCGACTACATCTGGCCGGCCTACATGCAGCTTAGAAACGAGGTCGCCACGTTGCGATGGCGGTCCAACGGGAACTTCAGCTGCCCCCTCGTCGTCCGCGTGCCTATAGGCGGCTATCTGACCGGCGGAGCCATCTACCACAGTCAATCCGGCGAGACGCTCTTTGCGCACGTGCCCGGGCTCCGAGTAGTGATGCCATCCACGGCTCTGGATGCCAATGGCCTGCTGAGGACCGCGATCCGTTGCGAGGATCCGGTACTGTTTCTCGAGCACAAGCACCTCTATCGCCAGACTTACAACAAGTCCGCTTATCCCGGCCCGGATCACATGATCCCGTTCGGCAAAGCACGGACCGATCGCGAAGGCACGGACCTCACTATCGTGACCTACGGCGCGCTCGTGCGTCGCTCACAGGTCGCGGCGCAGAAAGCGGCGGCCGAGGGCGTATCGGTCGAGATCCTGGACCTCCGGTCTCTATCCCCCTACGACTGGGACGCCATCGTGACATCGGTCAAGAAAACGAGCCGCGTCATCGTCGCCTATGAAGACTGTCGCTCCTTCGGCTACGGCGCCGAGATCGCCGCTAGGATCGCCGAAGAGCTTTTCGAAGACCTCGACGCGCCCGTGCGCCGGGTCGCCGCCAAGGACGTCTGGGTCGCCTACAATCCGGCGCTCGAGGACGACATCCTGCCCCAGGCCGACGATCTTCTCGACGCGATCCGAGAGCTCTCCGGGTACTAGAAGACTATGAGCACCGAAGCCGAAGCTGTTCTCGAAAAAGCAGTGCCACTCACGAGCCTCTCCGAAGACGAGACGCTCTTCCGGGAGACCGTGCGCGAGTTCGCCGAGAACGAGATCGCGCCCCTCGTCTCGAAAATGGACCAGGAGGCTCGGATCGAGCCCTCGCTATTGCCGAAGCTCTTCGAGCTCGGGCTGATGGGGATCGAGATCCCGGAAGCCTATGGCGGCGCGGGGACGAGCTTCTTCATGTCGTCGCTCGCCGTCGAGGAAGTCTCACGGGTCGACGCCTCCATCGGTGTTTGCATCGATGTCCAGAACACGCTCGTCAACAACGCGATCATGCGCTGGGCGAATGAAAGTCAGAAGAAGAGCTACCTGACGCGTCTCGCCGCCGACACCGTGGGAGCCTACGCACTCTCCGAGCCCGACTCCGGAAGCGATGCTTTCGCTCTCTCGTGTCGCGCGGCCGTGGATAGCAAGAGCGGCGACTACGTGTTGAACGGGACGAAGCTCTGGATCACGAACGGAGCCGAGGCGGGGCTATTCATCGTCTTCGCGACCGTCGACCCGGAGGCCGGCTACAAAGGCATCACGGCGTTCCTCGTAGAGCGGGACTTCGAAGGCTTCACCGTAGGAAAAAAGGAAGACAAGCTCGGCATCCGTGCATCGAGCACGACCGAGCTCCTTCTCGACAACTGCGTCGTTCCCAAAGAAAACGTCTTGGGCGAAGTCGGTAAGGGTTACAAGATCGCGATAGAGACGCTCAACGAGGGTCGCATCGGAATCGGGGCGCAGATGATCGGCATCGCTGACGGCGCCCTCGCCCACGCCATGCGCTACACCAAGGAGCGGAAAGCGTTCGGCAAGGCGATCGCAGACTTCCAAGGCGTACAGTTTCAGCTCGCGCAATGTGCCACGGAGCTCGAAGCGGCGAGGCTTCTCGTCTACAACGCGGCGAGGTTGCGGGACCGCGGTGAGCCGTTTCTCATAGAGGCCGCCATGGGAAAGCTGTTCTCGTCACAAGTCGCAGAACGCGTCACCTCGCAGGCCATCGAGCACTATGGTGGCTATGGCTATTCGAAGGACTTTCCCGTCGAAAAATATTGGCGCGACGCCAAGATCGGCACGATCTACGAAGGAACTTCGAATCTCCAACTCCAGACCATCGCGAAGTATCTGCTGCGCGACTAACCGTCCGATTTTACGCGCGATGACCGTGATCCTGGAGACCGAGCGGCTGTTTCTTCGTCAGCTCCTACTGAACGACGTCGACCCGCTGGCAGCCCTTTGGGCGAGCGCCGACGTCATGCAATATCTCGGGGGCCCGAAAACCGCGTCTCAGGCTCGCGCTTGGGTTCAGGAGCAGCAGCGCGAATATCGCGAGAGAGGATACGGCTACTGGGCCGTGATCCACCGCGAGTCAGCAGCTTTCCTGGGTCAAGCCGGCGTCGCGGCCGAGCTCGGCTGCGAGCTCGACCCTAGCTGCTGGGGCGCCGGGGTCGCGGGCGAGGTGCTCGGTGCCATCCGAGACCACGCGTTCGGCTCAACCGGAATCGAAGCGCTCCGCGCCTCCGTTCATCCCAAGAACAAAGCGGCGCACAGGCTTGCCGAGGGGATTGGCATGACGGTCGAGAAGAAGGAAGACCAATGGTTGTATCGGATAGAGAGGCCCGCTCCATGAAGAGCTACCATATGACGCCGGAGGAGTTCCGACGCCGCGGACACGAGCTCGTCGACTGGATCGCGGACTATCGAGCGCGCATCGAGGAGTTCCCCGTCTTGTCCGAAGTCGCCCCGGGGGCGATCCGTGAGTCTCTGCCAGAATCGGCTCCAGTGACCGGCGAGTCTTTCGACGCGATCATGGAGGACGTCGACCGCCTCATCCTTCCCGGCATCACTCACTGGCAGTCCCCGAACTTCTTTGCGTACTTCCCGTCGAACTCTTCGCCGCCCGCGGTCCTGGGAGAGCTTCTCTCCGCCGGCTTGGGAGTCCAGGGGATGATCTGGGCGACGAGCCCAGCCTGTACGGAGCTCGAGACGCATATCCTCGACTGGCTGGTCGACATGCTCGGACTCCCCCAGGGATTCAAGTCGAGCGCGGACGGCGGCGGTGTCATTCAGGACACGGCCTCGAGCAGCGCTCTTTGTGCCGTCCTCGCCGCGCGCGAGCGAGCGACGCAGTTCGCCTCGAACCGGGATGGCACCAGGCAGCCGCTCGTGGCCTACACGTCGACGCAAACCCACTCCTCGATCGCGAAAGCCGTCAAGATTGCCGGCATCGGCGAAGACAATTTGAGGCTCATCGAGGTGGATGACGCATTCGCGATGCGGCCGAACGCGCTTGGCGATCGCATCGAAGAGGACCTGGCTGCAGGGAGAATCCCGTTCTTCGTGTGCGCGACCATCGGCACCACGTCATCGAACGCCATCGACCCGCTCGCCGAGATTGGCGCCATCTGTCGCGAGCACGACATCTGGCTTCACGTGGACGCCGCCATGCTCGGCCCGGCAACCTTGTGCCCCGAATTTCGTTTTTTGAACGAGGGCCTCGAGGACGCGGATAGCTATTGCTTCAATCCGCACAAGTGGATGTTCACGAGCTTCGACTGTGATTGCTTCTACGTTCGGAGCCGCAAGGCGCTCATCGAGACGCTGTCGATCCTCCCGGAATATCTGCGGAACCAGGCAACGGAGTCGGGCGCCGTGATCGACTATCGGGATTGGCACATTCCGCTCGGACGACGTTTTCGTGCGCTCAAGCTGTGGTTCGTCATCCGTCACTACGGCGTCGAAGGACTGCAACACCATGTGCGACGCCATGTCGAGCTCGCGCAGGAGCTCGCGCGCTGGGTCGAAGCCGACCCGCGTTTCGAGCTCGCGGCTCCCGCACCGCTCAACCTCGTCTGTTTCCGCCACAAATCGGGAGACGCGGTGACGGAGGAGCTCATGGAGAAGCTCAATGCGAGCGGGAAGCTCTATCTGACCCACACCAAGCTCGCGGGTCGCTTCGCGATTCGAATGAGCATCGCCCAAACCGACACCGAAGAGCGGCACCTCCGCCAAGCGTGGGATCAGATCCAAGCTCTCGCGCCGCCGCTGTAGACGGGGACGCGGGCAGGCGCCCTACGCCTCCGAGAGCGCGAGCCAATGAAAGGCCGCGACGACGAGCGCGTGGGAGATCCGTCCCTCACGCATCAATCGAGGCACCTCCGACTTCGGATGGAGAACGACCCGGATGTCCTCCGTGTCATCGGGACGCGGTGGGCCCACGAGGCGAGCGTTCTCGGCGAGAAAAGTGTGGCAATGGTTTACCTGCAGAGCCGGGTTCGGACGCACGACTCCGATCTCGACGAGCGGGTCGCTCGCATAGCCGGTCTCTTCGCGCATCTCACGTGCCGCAGCGAAGCTCGGAGAAGGATCCGACGGGTCGATCATGCCGCCGGGAATTTCCAGCCGGACCTCGTCGGTCCCGTGGCGGTAGTGCTCGATGAAGACGATCTCGCCTTGCTCCGTCACCGGAATGACATTGACCCAATCGACCGACTCGATGACGTAGAAGTCCTCGGTGTCGTCGGGATGGGCCGGTCGGTGCTTCCGGTCGCGGCGCACCGAGAAAACCGGAGTGTCGATGAGCCGCTCGCGATCCGCGGTAGTCCAAAAACGATTCGTCACTCTTGAACGAAGCATATCACCCGTCATCCGCCGCCCGATGCAGCAGCCGCTATAGAATGCGCTCGTGCTGACACCGACACTCGCAAAGATCGAGTCCGCCCAGGAGCGGATTCAAGGTTTGGTCCACCGGACGCCGTTACTCTCGTCGCGAACGCTCGGCGAGCGCGCGGGGGGCCGCGTGTTCTTGAAGGCGGAGAATCTCCAGAAGACGGGCAGCTTCAAGCCGCGCGGCGTCTTCAACAAAGTCCTGCAGCTAGCCGAGGCCGAGCGCGCGTGCGGAATCATCACCGCCTCGGCGGGCAATAACGGCCAGGCCGTGGCACACGTCGCCGCCCATCAAGGAATCCCGGGATATGTCGTCATGCCGGAGGGTGCCAACCGCAGCAAAGTCGCCGCGGTCCGTGAATACGGCTCCGAGGCAATCCTTTCGGGCGATGTCTGGGATGACGCGTTTCAGCGATCGGTCGAGATCGCGAACGAGAAGGGGCTCACTTATGTCCACCCCTTCAAGGATCCAGACATCATTGCCGGGCAAGCGACGGTGGCGATGGAGATCCTTGATGATCTACCCGACGTCGACGTCGTCATCGTCCCGATAGGTGGCGGAGGCCTTATCGCGGGGATTGCAGCCGGGATGGCATTGAGAAAGCCGGGCGTCCGCGTGGTCGGCGTCGAGCCCGCCGGAGCGTCGAATTTCGAGAAGAGTCATCGAGCCGGACGCCCCATCGAGCTTCCGAGCGTTTCCACACAGGCGGACGGCCTCGCCACCAAGAAGACGGATCCTGAAATGTTCGAAGCGATCACGCCCAATGTCGACGAATATGTGAGCGTGAGCGACGACGCGATGTTCGACGCGATCCGCTTTCTTCTCGAGCGCGGAAAACTCCTCGCGGAAGTCTCCGGTGCGGCATCGACTGCCGCGCTGCTGTCGGGCGCCGTTCCCCTATCTGCTGGGGAGACGGCGGTAGCAGTCGTCTCGGGTGGGAACTTCGACGTGTCGGGGAAACTGACGCTCGCGATTTGAGAGCGCCGTCTACCAGCCGCGCACAGGCTGCCACTCCTCGACGACGTCTTGGCGCCGGGTGACGTGATAACGATCGAAGAGCGCCGCTGACAGGCAGGAGTGATTGGGAACGATCCGGAGCTTCGACCCCACCGGATACCGGTCGAAAAGCCGTGGATCGTCCACGCGAATCTTGCCGTGCTCTTGAGACAGCGAGACGAGCCCGAGTCCGGAAAGCTCCGTTCCGTCCTCGACCGAATAGACCGTGCCGTAGCCACAATTCGCATCAACCTGCGTCGGGCCCTCGTCTTTCGAGAACGCGAGCGCTCCCGCGTCGACGAGAAGCTCGCCGCGATCCTGATAATGGCTCGAGATGCTCACCAGAACGGAATAGGCGACCTCGTCCGCTTCACAACTGCCAATGGCCGTCTGAAAGCGATCGAAGAAGACGTAGTTTCCCGGCCGAGCCTCGGTCACGCCCTCTAGGGAGGCGGCTCGGCACATCGTCGGGGTGGAGCCGACGCTGACCTCGGGCGGCGGAGCGCCCGCCTGCGCGAGCTTGTCTTTGAAGCGCACCATCACCGAGCGCTCCTGCTCCGCCACTTCCGCTACCTCCGCCGGCGATCTCCCGTGATAGGAGTGGCCGGCATGGGTCAGAATCCCGCTGAAGACGATGTGAGGCGAGGCCTCGAGCGCGAGCGCGAGACGCACACTCGCGTCATTCTCCGGATCTACCCCGGCGCGGTGATACCCGCAATCGACTTTCAAGAAAACGCTCAACTCCACGCCCTTCGCACCGGCGCATTCCGTCATCTCGGCAAACGTCCGCTCGTGGTCGACGAGCAGGTGTAGCCGTTCCACGGATGCGGCCAGCTCACAAGCCTCCTCGAGCCGGGACGGCGCGATCGGAACGGCATAGGTCAGGTCTCTGAAGCCGGCTTTCGCGAAAGCGTGCGCCTCCGCGAGTGTCGAGACCGTAATGCCGCCGGAATGGCCTCGCACTTGAAAGCGCGCCGCCTCAGCGCATTTGTGCGTTTTCACGTGAGGGCGCAACCGTGCGCCCAACGTGCGGATGCGGTCGGACATCTTCGCCGTGTTCGACTCCAGACGATTCAGGTCCACCAGGGCGGCAGGCGTTCTCAAATCCTTCCACAGCATCCGGCAACGATAACAAATCCGTTTGACCGCTTCGCCCTTTCAGGTTAGAACAGCGACCATGCCACTCACGAGAGGCGAGCTCGAGCGACACCAGCTCGAACGCTTGAATCATCCCGACGACGGCTTGGGGCTACTGCGCCGGCAAAACGAGTTCTATCGCCACAAGCTCGTCGACGCGTCGCTCCCCGTAGCCTCTATGGAGACGCTCTCGGAGATCCCCTTCACGTTGAAATCCGATCTCGTCGCCGACCAAGAGATGCACCCTCCCTATGGGACGAACCTGACCTTCGCTCCCTCCACCTACACCCGTATCCATGCAACGTCGGGAACCACCGGTCGCCGGCTCAAATGTCTCGACACGAAGGAGAGCTGGGCGTGGTTCACCTATTGCTGGCAGGAGATCTATCGCGCCGTCGGGGTCGGCGAAGAGGATCGCGTCTTCGCCGCCTTCGGCTTCGGACCCTTCGTCGGTTTCTGGGCGGGCTTCGAGGCGGCCCAACAGGTGGGGGCGCTCGCGATCCCTGCAGGCGCACAAACGTCGGAACAACGGCTCGACTGGCTCCTCGAGAGCGAGGCGACCGTCCTCCTATCGACACCTACCTATGCGCTCCGGCTGATCGAGGTGGCCTCGGAACGGGGCATGGACCTGACGAAGAGCTCGCTCCGGCACACGATCCACGCGGGCGAGCCCGGCGCGAACGTTCCCTCGATCCGCGCACGGCTGGAATCCGCCTTCGGCGCTCGGTGCTGGGATCACGCCGGCATGAGCGAAGTCGGTCCATGGGGCTATCAGTGTCCTGAAGACGAAGGACTGCACATCATCGAAACCGAGTTCGTAGCGGAGGTCGTAGCGGTCGGAGGAGACGAGCCGGTCGAGGACGGTGAGCTTGGAGAGCTCGTGCTCACGAATCTTGGTCGCTGGGCTCAACCGGCTCTACGCTACCGCACCGGAGATATCGTCCGTCGCAAGCGCGGCGAGTGCGCCTGCGGCTCGATCTTCGCTCGTTTTCCGGGAGGGGTCCTCGGGCGCGCCGACGACATGATTCCGGTGAGAGGCGTGAACGTCTATCCCAGCGCGGTCGAGGCGGTCATTCGTGAAGCGCCGGAGGTGGTCGAGTTCCAGGTCGAGGTCGAGAAGAAACGCGAGATGTGGGAACTGGAGGTCCAGCTCGAGGTCCAATCAAGTGCCGACGTCGATGATGCCGTTCGCCGCGTGCGCGACTCCCTGCATTCACGCCTGTCGATCCGCGCGGAGGTCCGCTCCGTGCCCACTGGAAGCCTTCCCCGTTACGAGCTCAAAGCGCGGCGATTCCGCATCCATCGGTGAGCTCCGCCGCAACGGCACAACCTGTACCGGCCGACGCGGTGAAATTCCTACGGTAGAGAGAACACGGAGTGGGCATCTCCCAACGGGAATTTGGCCCTTCCTGGCGCCGTAAACGACGCCCCCGGGAGTTTCTCGCCTGAGGTGCCGCCCTAAGTCTTTTCAAAAAGACGAGATACGTTCACGGCCCAAAAGCGAGGTGTCCGTCGCGCCCAACTGGAACGCTTCTTGTAATAACAGAAGCCAAACTTTCAGGAGATCGTGCCGATGCCCGCGTTGGAATCCCACATCTATGACGTCTTTCAGCAGTACTCCCGCCTGTATGAGCTTCGTAACGAGGGAGGCGGAGAGCTCTCCGCTGACCTCCAGAAGGAATGGATCGAGGTCACGTTCACCCTCGATAGCATTTTCTCGGGGCTCTATAGCTCGGAGCCGCAAAGCCACGACGCCACTACCGTGGCGCACGAGCTTCGTTCGCAGGTACCGGTCAAATACCTGCGCGTGCCGACGGACACCGACGTCCTGTGTGAGACGAACGACAATTTCTTCTCCGGAAAGCTCCAGGACATCAGTCTCGGCGGGGCCTACGTCCACTCGCCGGTCGCCTTTCGTCTCGATAGTCCGGTGCGCCTCACCTTCTGCCCGTTTCGCGATCGAGAGCCCGTCGAGGTCCACGGCCGTGTCGCGTGGAACAATCCGGGTGGAGTGCGCAAGCACATGTTCCCGGGCGGAGCTGGAATAGAGTTCGACGACGAAGATCCCGGTAGCGGCAACCTGGAAGACTACGTCTACGAGCTCGTCGAAGACACGCTCTGCCGCGCCCATCTGATCTAATCGCGTAAGATACCGGACGATGGTGTCCGGACTCCTCGCGCTCGTATTCGTTTTGATGCTGGCGGGGGTCTTCGGTGCCTTCTTGCCGCTCGTCCCCGGTACGCCGCTCATCCTCATAGCGGCGCTCCTCTACGCGGTCGCGACTGGATTCGAGCCAGTTGGGTGGCCGCACCTCCTCCTTCTCGTCGCGCTCGCCGGTGTGGCCTACGCCCTCGACTACATGTCGGGGGCGCTCGGGACGAAAAAGCTCGGCGGTAGTCGTTGGGCCATGTGCGGTGCGGTCGGCGGCGGCATCGCAGGTCTGTTCTTCGGCCCCATCGGCATCCTCGTCGGACCGATCGCAGGCGCGGTCGCGCTCGAGCTCATCCACCGGAAAGACGTCGCCGTGGCCGTGAAGAGCGGCGTCGGCGCCGTGCTCGGCGTCTTGCTCGGCGTCATCGCCAAGCTCGCCATCTCCGTCGTCATGGTCGGGCTGTTCACGTTCTGGGTGTTTCAAGAATGAGCGACTTCCCTGCCCTCATGTCGGCCGCGATCGAGCAGGCCGAGAAGTCCTGGCGCGAAGGCGGAATACCGGTAGGCTCGGTGCTCGCGGACGATAGTGGATCCATCGTCGCACGCGGCCACAACGAGCGGGTCCAGACGGGAGACCCTACCGCCCACGCGGAAATGGTCGCCTTCCGAAAGGCGGGCCGGAGACGTGACTTTCATACGTTGACGCTCGTATCCACCTTGAGCCCGTGCTCGATGTGCGCGGGGACGGCCATCCTCTATCGGGTGAGCCGGGTCGTCGTGGGTGAGAACCGCACCTATCAAGGAGCCGAAGACTGGATGCGGCAGAACCGGGTCGAGCTCCACGTGCTCGACGACGATAGGGCCATCGCGCTCATGGAACGTCTACAGAGAGAGAAGCCGGACCTCTGGGCGGAAGACATCGGCGTGGTGCGATAGACTGCGCCCGGGAGGATAGATGGGCGACGGATCGGTAAGCGAGGAGCTGTTCAAATTCTTCAAAGCTCTCAAGCGCAACAACAACCGGGAGTGGTTCCAGAAGAACAAGTCCCGCTACGAAGAGCAGGTGCGTGACCCCTTGCTCGAGCTCGTCTCCGACTTCGCGCCGGAGCTTCACAAACTGAGCCCGCATCTCGTCGCCGACCCAAGGCCTGTCGGAGGCTCGCTTTTTCGCATCTACCGCGACGTCCGCTTCTCCAAGGACAAGACCCCGTACAAGACCGGCGCCGGAATACGCTTCCCCCACGAGAACAGCAAGACCGTCGAGGCGCCCGGCTTCTACCTTCACCTCGAGCCGGGCGGCGTGTTCGCCGCCGGCGGCATCTGGCACCCGCAAAACGACACGTTGCGCAAGATCCGCGAGCGCATCACCGCCGATTCGAAGGGCTACCAGAAAGCGATCTCGGGCAAGGCGTTCAAAGCCGCTTGCAAGCTCGAAGGCGAATCGCTGAAGAAGCCGCCCCGAGGATTCGACCCGGAACATCCACTCATCGATGAGTTAAAACGTAAGGATTTCATCGCCGTCCTCTCTTTGACCGAGGCGGACGCTTGCGAACCCGGTTTCAAGAAAAAACTCGCCAAACAGTTCCGTTTGATGGTGCCCTATATGAGTTACCTGACCCGCGCGGTAGGAGGCGCTTGGTAGATGTTGCTACATACCGTCGTTATGGTCGTTGCTACTCTTTCCGCCCAGGAGCTACTCGATCGGTCGATCGCGTATCACGACCCGCACGGCCAGTTCGAGAGCGGGGCGTTTCAGATCGCTCTGAGCGAGTCGAGACCGAACGGCGCCGATCGAAAAACGAGCGTCACGATCGACAACGGCTCCGGACGCTTCGAGATGACGCGCGAAGCGGACACGGGCGCATCGACCCATCTCGTCACCCGCGGCGATGAGGTCGAGACGAATAGCGATGCCGATCTTCCCGACGATCGCGCTCTACGCACACGGAACTATTACGCCTACCTCTACGGTCTACCTATGAAGCTGCGCGACCCGGGTACGAAGCTCGCTCCCGACGCCAAAGAGACGACGTTCAGGGACCAAAAAGCGTGGGAGCTCAAAGTCACCTACGACGAGAGCGTCGGACAGGATACGTGGTACTTCTATCTCGACCCAACCACCTACGCACTCATCGGCTATCGGTTCTACCACGACGAGTCGAAGAACGACGGTGAGTACATCACGCTCGAAGGCGAAGCGCAGGGTGCGGGACTGCGCCTGCCAAAGATTCGAAACTGGTACCGGCACGCCGACGAAGGGCATCTGGGCACGGATACGATCGTATCGATCAAAGAACCTTGAGCTAAGCGACGCGGCTTCTCGCGACTCTACTACTGGCAGGCCTCGCCGCTTGCAGGGCGCCCACCGAAAGCGACCTCGAAGGCCCGTGGGTCATCAGTGCTGATTCGCGCGGCGCATTGCCGAGCCGTCTTCGAGAAGCGGTCGCACGGCTCGTGTTGGAGGCAGATGGAAGCTTTCACGCTCAGCAACTGCCCATAAGTGCGCCGCCGTTTTCGTCAGACGGCAAGCTCGGTCGCTTGCTCACCGGAACCGGTGAGTGGCAGCTCGATAGTCACGGTGGTGACCATAGGGGTCGACAACTAGGCGCGCATCAAACGAGTCGCCCGAGCGGGCTAGCCCCAGCTCATTCCCGCAAATCGCGAGCTACCCGGTCAGGGCGTCAACGAGTTCACGACGATGCGGTGCTCTTCCACGATCTCACCGCCGATGAGGTGCTTCTGGATGATCGTTTCGAGGACCTCCGGGCCGCAGCCGCCGTACCACGCTCCCTCGGGGTAGACGACGGCGATAGGGCCGCCCTCGCAAACGCGGAGGCAATTGGCTTTCGTCCGGAAGACGCCGCCGGCCTCGGAGAGGCCGAGCTCTTTGAGTCGAGTCTTGAGGTAGCTCCACGCTTCGAGCGACAACTCTTTGTCACAGCACTTCGGCTTGGTCTGATCGCAGCACAGGAAAATGTGGCGTTTCGTGGATGGGATCCCGATCGCACTGGCAGCCATTTGTTGCCGCACCCGGACATCGCTATCGTTCGTCATCGCCCGGGAAGCATAGCGCATCCCACCGTCGACGGGCCTCGCCTATTACCCCGCGCGTGCCCGCGCCGTCTTCGACCGGCTCCTTTGTGAGCGCTCGAGCAGCCGCGTCATGCCGCCCGCTGCCAACACCGCATAGGCGTGGCGGCGGTTGTTGAACACGAGGCAAACATCTCGCGTGCGCTTGGCGATCTCTCGGATCCGAGGAATCCACGACAAGAGCTCTCTCTGACGGTACCGATAACCGTGCCGTCTCGGATCCCCCGGCAGCCACCATGCATCGGCCTGCCGCCCGTGAAATCGGACATAGCCGATGTCGGAGGTCGAGACCGCCGTACGATTCGGAATCCCGGCGATCTCCGGTGCATCGATACACGCAAAGCCAACACCCCAGCCGCGCAAGAATGCGAGGGTTTCCGGGTGGGTCCAGCTGTCGTTGCGCAGCTCCGCCACGAGAGGCAGCTCGAGGGCGGCGCGCAGGCGGCACAGATAAGCCCGGCTTTCCGGATTGTTGACGAAGGAGAAGGGAAACTGTGCCGCGACGGCGACGAGCTGCCCACTCTCGACCAGTGGCTCGAGCGAGCGAGCAAAGGAACGAGCGAGCATCAAGTCCGCTCCCCGCTCATGCGTTAGCCGACGATGCAGCTTGACGCTGACGCGAAACGTCGACGGCACCCGTGCAATCAACGCCGAAAGCTCCGAGGCTTTGGGCACCCGGACGAACGAGGCGTTCAACTCGCAAAACGCGAATCGCTTCGAGTAGTAGGCGATGTACTCCTCGTAGCAAAGGTGCTGCGGATAAAAAACGGGGCTCCATTCGTGGTACCCGTAGCCACTCGTTCCGACATAGATCATCGAATCGACGCACTCCTCCCGTTCGAATTCCTGGTGGTGGTGGTGCTCGAGCCCTGGATCGATGTGCCGTTAGGAACGCAAGCGCATCGATCGGCTGTTCTCGGAAACCTGTTCGCGAAGCTCCTCGACGTCACCTAGCCCCGCTTCGAGGCGAGCCAGCCGGTCGACGAGACGGTGACGTGCAGCCACCGCTGTATCGCTGTAGTGGATCTCAACCGCGTGACGGATGAGCTCATCGACGGAGCGATCGTGCACGAGCGACAACCGCTTCAGCTCGTGATACAGCTCGTGCGAAACGTTTACGTTTCGAGTGGGCTCGGCGCGCATCGATTCTGCCGCTAACGACCTGACGTCAACGTCAAGCGAACGCCCGAACGAGGCCAACGACGACCCCGCGGACCTGGACGAACGAGGGATCCGCCAAAATCGGAGAGTAGCGCTCGTTGGCAGGACGCAGCTCGACCTGTTCGCCCTGTCGGTAGAAGCGTTTGACGGTCGCTTCCCCATCTACGAGCGCGACGACGGTCTGCCCGGCATTCGCGGTTTCCTGCTTCTGGACCACGAGCAGGTCACCCTCATGGATGCCGTCGTCAATCATGCTATCGCCCGTAACGCGCAGCGCGAAGTGCTCGCCGCGCCGGAGCAAATGTTCAGGCACGTCGATATTCTCGGGAATCTCCTCGGACTCCGTCGGCACGCCCGCCGCCACACTTCCGAGAAGCGGAAGCGAAACCGCGCGAGGTGGCTCTTCGCTATCCACGATTTCGAGGGCGCGCTTCTGATTCTTCCACGGCGAGCGGATGAACCCTTTGCGATGAAGCTGCAGCAGGTGCTTTCGCGCGGAATTGAGGGACGCGAACCCGAACTCCTGACGGATCTCCTCGTAGGACGGAGGCATTCCGTTCTCGCGCCGGTAGTCTTTCAGGAACTGCAAGACGGCTCTCTGTTTCGGTGTCAGGTCCATGATGAAAGAAGTTTAGGTGAAAGTAGGGTATAGCTGCAACTACTAAATGTGGGACTTGCGATTAACCTTTACCCCCACATCTTGGGTCAATTTCTTGGAATAGGCAAGCCGGTCCGCTGGTATGGGTGTCATGAGCCGAGCGCGGGACCCTCGCTTTTTCCAGATCGCGACCCTCACGTCGCTCGTCGGATATGGCTTCTCGTACCTGGACTTCCACGTGAGCGTCGAAATCGGGCTCACGATACTGGTGGCGTCTCTCGCCACTCAATGGGCGGCGAGCCGGCTCGCCGGACTCCCCCGTTTCGACCCGAAGAGCGCGCTCATCTCGGCTCTCTCGCTCTGCCTCTTGCTACGCACCGGCTCCCTTCCGCTCGCAGCGCTCACGGCGGTGGTCACGATCGGCAGCAAGTTCGCGATCCGTTTCCACGGTCGACATATTTTCAATCCCACGAATTTCGGACTCGCGGTCATGGTCGTCGCAACGAACGCGGTGTGGGTGTCACCCGGCCAATGGGGAGCTTCAGCCTTCGCAGCTTTTGCATTCGCCGGCCTCGGCGGCCTCGTCACGTATCGGGCGGCAACGAGCGACGTCACCTTTAGCTTCTTGCTGAGCTATAGCGGCATTCTATGCGCCCGCGCGCTTTGGCTCGGCGATCCACTGAGCCTTCCTCTCCATCAACTACAGAGCGGCACGCTCCTTCTATTCGCGTTCTTCATGATCTCGGATCCGAAAACGACACCGGACTCCCGCCTCGGGCGGATCGTCTTCGCATGCAGCGTCGCCGCCGGTGCGGCCTTCGTGCAGTTCGCGCTCTTCGAACCGAATGGGCTGCTGTGGTCGCTCGTGGTCTGCTCGCCGCTCACGCCCGTCTTGAACCGACTCCTCCCCGGCCGACGCTATCAATGGCAATGGACGCCCGTACCCGAAAGGAGCTTCGCATGAGAATAGGATTCACCCTCGTCGGCACGCTGCTGACATGTTTGCTCGCTTCCACACCGAGTGCCCAGGCTTTTTGTGGTTTCTACGTCGCCAAGGCGGGTGCGCAGCTGTTCAACAAGGCCTCGCGCGTCGTCTTCGTACGACACGACGACAAGACGGTGATCACGATGGTCAATGACTTCGAGGGCGATCCCAGTGAGTTCGCCGTCGTCGTGCCGGTCCCGACTTTCATCGACCGCAGCCAGGTTCACGTCACGAATACGGCGCTCATCGATCGCCTCGACGCCTTCACCTCTCCACGCCTCGTCGAATATTTCGATGACGACCCGTGCATGCGCCGCTATCCCCGTGCCCTGGCGTCGCGAGCGGTCGAGGAGGTCGCTGGTGACCCCGCCGGAAGACGCTCGTCGGCGGAAGCCCTAGGCGTGAGCATCGAGGCGGAGTACACGGTCGGCGAGTACGACATCGTGATTCTGTCGGCGCAGCAATCGAACGGCCTCCAAACGTGGCTGCGTGAGAACGGCTACCAGACGCCCGCGGGCGCGGCGCGCGTTCTCGAGAGCTATATCAGGCAAAAAGTCCGCTTCTTCGTCGCGAAGGTCAACGTCGACGCGCAGGCGGAGCTTGGCTACCGCGTTCTTCGCCCGCTTCAAGTCGCGTTCGAATCGCCGAAGTTCATGCTCCCGATCCGGCTCGGCACCGTTAACGCGGACGGCCCACAGGACTTGCTCGCGTACATGCTCACCCGCAACGGTCGGGTAGAAGCGACGAACTACCGGACGGTGAAGCTCCCGACGGACTTGGAGCTTCCACTATTCGTCAAGGACGACTTCGGCGATTTCTACAAAGCGATGTTCGCTCGTCAAGTCGACAAAGAGGGGATGCGCAGCATCTTTTTGGAATATGCCTGGGATATGTCCTGGTGCGATCCCTGTGCGGCCGACCCCCTCTCGACGAGCGAGCTGAGAGAGCTCGGCGTGTTCTGGCTAGCGGATCAGGGGCGTCGGGGGGCGAAGACGGGCGCCGCAGACGCCTTCGTCACGAGGCTCCACGTGCGCTATGACGGCGAGCACTTTCCCGAGGATCTCATGTTTCAAGAGACACCCGACAAGACGAACTTCCAGGGCCGTTATGTCCTCAGGCACCCGTATGAGGGGTCCACCGAGTGCAGCGCCGAAGAATATCAACGGGAGCTGCGAGCGCGGCACGAGCAGCAAGCCCGCAATCTCGTCACGCTGACCGGATGGAGCCTCGGAGAGGTGCGAGGACGCATGGCCCTCGCCGGAAGTCCGACGGCCGAGCCGGTAGCCTGGTGGCATCGACTCTGGAAAGGCGACTAGAAGACGCGGGTTTTGCGTGCACGGCCGGTTCCTGCTAACAATCAAGTTATGGACGGCTTGACACGAGACATCCGCAGCGCGCTTCGAGGTTGGACGCAACGACCGGGATTTACCCTCGTCATCATCGGGACCCTCGCACTCGGCATCGGTGCGAACGCGGCCGTGTTCAGCATCATCGATGGCGTACTCCTGCGGCCTCTTGGCTACGAGGCGCCGCGGGAGCTGGTCACGCTCCGCACAGAGCTTCCCCAACAGGGCGACGTTTTCCCGCGAAGCGCGGGCCCGGAGATGCTCGACATCGACGAACGCGCGAGCTTTCTGCTCTCGTTGGGAGGCATCTGGGCGCGACCGGCGGCACTGACGGACGACCGCGCCGAGCCCGAGGAGATCGAGATGGGCTTCGTCACGGGCGCGTTGTTCGACACCTTGGGTGTAGCGCCACAGCTCGGGCGCGTCGTCGACGCCGATGACGATATCCCAAACGCCCCGCGCGTCATCGTGCTGAGCCATGGGCTGTGGCAACGGCGCTATGGCGCACGGCGCGACATCATCGGCACGACGATGGAGATGGACGGCCAAGCACACGAGATCGTAGGCGTCATGCCCGAGACGTTCGGGATGTGGATGCCGCGAGACGCCGGCATCGACGAGCACCTGCAGGCGTGGGTTCCGTGGGGCGGAGGCTACGACGAGCTATCGCGACGCTTCCGGGTCCTCACGCTCGTCGGCCGACTCGAGCGCGGCACGTCGGTCGTCGAAGCCCAGGCCGAGCTCGACACCATCGCCTCCGGCATCGCGTCCGACCACGCGGACGACTACGAGCGCTCCGGCTTTCGGCTTCACTTGATCCCGCTCCTCGAGGACGTCACCGCGCCGGTAAGGCCCGCGCTCGTCGTGCTCTGGGTCACCGTCGCGTTGGTGCTCCTCATCGCCTGCGCCAACGTCACCAACCTTCTCCTCGTTCGCGCGACCGGCATGCAGCATGAGATCGCCCTTCGCCAGGCGCTGGGCGCGACCGGCGGACGTGTGTTGCGGCAGCTCGTGACCGAGGCCGTGCTCCTCGCAGCGGCCGGCGGCGCGCTCGGCCTCCTCCTCGCGCGTTTCAGCACGAACGCTCTCGCGCTGGTCGCCGGAGGCCAACTTCCGCGGCTCGACACGGTCGCGATCGATGGTCGCGTCGTCGCGGTCGCCGCGGTCGCCACGATCGCTGCCGGGACTCTCGTGGGCATTCTCTCCGCGTTCCACCTCTCCCGCTCCGGCACGTCGGTGACCCGCATGGGACGCGTGCTCGACGACGGAGGCCGCCACCGGTTGCGAAACGCGCTCGTCGTCACCGAGATAGCGCTCTCACTCGTGCTCCTCGTCGGCGCCGGCCTGATGTTCAGGACCCTCCAGTCGCTCGCGAACGCGGAGCTCGGCTACCGGACGGAGACGGTCACCACGGCGAAACTGTCGCTCATCGACGCGTCCTACCCGTATTCCGGGCCCGAGAAGATCGCTCGCTTCTATCGCACCCTCCTCGAGCACGTCACGAGCGCGCCGGGCGTGGCGTTCGCCGGCGCCTCGACTCAACTTCCTCTGGACGGCGCAGCTTCTCTTCTAGCGCCCTATTCGTACGACACCGCGGACGGCCCGGTCGAGTGGGACACCATCGCCGCCGATACCCGCGTGGTCACGCCCGGCTTTCTCGAAGCCCTATCGGTACCGTTGGTCGCGGGTCGCTGGCTCGAGTGGAACGACGACGCCCAGCACCCGCTCGTCCTCCTCGTCGATGAGAAGCTCGCGAGCGCCGCCTGGCCACAAGAATCCGCTATCGGTAAACGTCTCCGCGTCGAGGTGTCGAACAACGGCTTGCCGACACCCCGTTGGGGCGAAGTCGTCGGGGTCGTGGGCCACGTACGGAACCATCCCGGGCTCGATGGTCCGGAGCAAATCTTCATCGCCCACGCTCAATCTCCTTTGCGGACGATGACACTCGCGCTCGCGGGGGAAGCATCTCTTGGCGCGATCGACGAGACCCTGCGCTCGGAGATCAAAGCACTCGAGCCGAGCCAGCCGATCCACGCGGTCCAACCGATGAACTTCTACCAACGGCAAGCCGTCGCCGAGAGCCGATTCACGTCTTACGGGCTGACGGCTTTCGCCGTCGTCGCCGCGGCTCTTGCGTCGCTTGGAATCTACGGAGTCATCGCATTTACGGTGGGGCGAAGAAAACGCGAGTTCGGTATTCGGCTCGCCCTCGGCGCGTCTCCCGGCAGTGTGAAGGCCGGCGTACTGGGAGACGCTCTCCGACTCGTCGTACCCGGGCTCCTGCTGGGGCTCATGGGCGCCTTCGCATTCACGCGGGTACTTCGAAGCTTGCTGTTCGACGTCTCTGCCCTGGACCCGGCCGCATTCGCGATCGGCATCGCGGGGCTTACCGCGGTCGCCGCCGTTGCCGCCTACCTTCCAGCCCGTCGAGCCGCCCGCTCAGACCCGTGCTCGGCGCTCCGACAGGAGTGACGCGACGGAAGAAGGCCGCCTAGCTCGCGTCGAAGATCACCCAATACTTCCGGACGGGCTCTTCTTGCTTCCATTGGTAGCGCATTCCCTTCGGCACGAGCACGACGTCGCCTGCCTCTACCAGCTCCTCGTGACCCGCCTCGTCCACGATCGTGACCGAGCCCTCGAGTAGGCACATCAGCTCGGTGTAGTCCGGGCTATGAAACTTCTCGCTCGACGAAGGGTCCGCCTCCCACACGCCGGCCGACAACTTCTCTCCGCGCGCGGCGTAGTACATGTGCTCGCGGGTGCGCCCCTCCCCTTCCAGCTTCCCGGAAGGGCCATGAGGCTCGAACCGCACGAACGAATCGGCACTCGACCGATCGGAAGCATCGTCGGGCGATCCTTCGTCGAAAATGACCCAGTACTTGCGCAGCACTTCGGACTGCTTCCAGTGGTGCGTCACCCCTCGCGGAATGAACATCGCGTCTCCGGCTTCGAAGGTCTCTTCACGACCACTAGCGTCGACGAGCGTGACGGAGCCGTCGATGAGATACATGAACTCCGAGTATCCCGGAGTGTCCGGCCCAGACTCGTAAGGGTCTGCCTCCCAAACCCCCGCGGAGACCATGTCGCTCCCCTCGACCTGGTAGTAGACGTGCTCGCGTTCCGAGCCCTCCCCCGCAAGCCCCGTATCCGGCGGGCCACCGGGTAGCAGTCGGACGAGCTTCTTGACTCCCTGGTCAGGGGCCTCCGACGAAATCGACGGTGCCTCCGGAACGGGCTGCTCGCCCGGTGAGCAAGACACGGATAACACGGAGACAAGCGCGATAGCGACGACGGCTCGGAAGAGCATGGGGGCTCCTTTCATAACAGGCGGCTATTGTAGCGTTTCGACTAGCGTTGTATAAGGCTTTCCCATGAACGGCAAACCGATGACGACATGGTGGGTTCTCGCTTGGACGCTCGTTGCGAGCGCGGCCTTCTCTCAGCAAGCACCGGGGATGGACGAGCTCGACGCAAGCGCGCTTCGAGCGGACCTGTTCTTCCTCGCCTCCGACGAAATGCGAGGCCGACTCGTGGCCTCGGCCGAGAACGATCTGGCGACGGCGTTCATCCGATCGCGATTCCAACGCCTGGGACTACGGCCCGCACATGGGCACTCGTTCTACCAGCCCTTCGAGATCATCAACGGAACGCTCGGCTCGGATAACGAGATCACTCTAGTGAACGCCACCGGCGCGACCTCGCGTGCGCAGATGCGTCAGGGCTTTTTTCCGCTCGCCTTTTCCGCGAGCGGAAGCGTCGAGTCCGAGGTCGTGTTCTCGGGCTTCGGGATCAGCGCTCCCAAGCTATCTCACGACGACTTCCGGGATGGCGCGGTTCGAGGCAAGATCGCGTTGGTACTCGACCATGAGCCGGGCGAAAACGAGCCCGAGAGCGTCTTCGACGGGCTCGTGACCTCGGAATATTCTCGCAATCTACGCAAGGCGCTCTATGCGCAGCGGGCGGGAGCGATCGGGATACTCTTCGTCTCGGATGTCCACAATCATGGAGCCGGTGCGAGCTTCCAAGGTCTCGCCAACCGGAGCTGGCCGGAGCCGGGGCGACGCATACCCCGCTACCTGCTCGGGGATTGGGCGGAGCAAGTGCGGATACCGGCACTCCAGATCTCTCCCGCCCTAGCGGACGACATTCTCCGCGCCAGTGGGCGCTCGCTCTCCGAGCTGTCACCGTTAGCAGAGGTTTCGGGCGGCGCAGCACCGGTCGTCGTATCTTCTCTTCGCGTGAAGCTCACCGCAGACGTCCGACGAAACGTCGTCACGAGCCGCAACGTCATCGCGGCAATCGACGGCGCGGACCCCGAGCTCGCCGACGAGTGGGTGATCGTGAGCGCTCATATGGATCATGACGGAGCCGACGGCAATCGCATCTGGAACGGGGCCGACGATGACGGCTCGGGGACGGTGGCGCTTCTCGCGATTGCCGCCGCCTACGCGGCGGCTGCCGAGGAAGGGATCCGCCCGAAGCGTAGTGTGCTGTTCGCTTCATGGAACGCGGAGGAGGCGGGCCTGTTGGGCGCGTGGGCGTTCGCCGAGTCGCCGTCGATGCCGCGCGATCGCATCGTCGCGGTGCTCAACATGGATATGATCGGGCGCAACGAGGAGGTTCCCAAGGGAGGCGGGCGGCGATTCCGCGGCCTCTCTCCCCAAACAGCCGCATCGAACGCGAACGCGGTCAACATTCTCGGCCACTCCTACAGCGGCGACCTCACCGATGCGGTCCGGGAGGCCAACCGGGACTCCGAGCTCACGCTGAAGATGGGCTACGACAACAACCCGTCGAACCTCTTGAGACGCAGCGATCAGTGGCCTTTTCTCCAGAAAGCGGTTCCGTCGCTGTTCTTTCACACGGGGCTCCACCCGGACTACCACACGGAATTCGATGTGCCCGAGCGTATCGAGTACGAGAAGCTCGAGCGCATCGCACGCCTCGTGCACCAACTGAGCTGGGATTTGGCCAACCAGAGCGAGCGCCCCGGCTTCGATAAGCCCGCTCAGGCGGCCGCCGTTCCCTAGACCCAGCGCAGTTTTCCACAGGCGCATGTCGAAAACCTCTGGATAAGTTGTGCGGAACGTGTGGAATCGTTGTTGACCCCGCACAACCACTACATGTAGAGGCTGCCCGAAACAAAACCACAAAAAGTTGTTGACGACGGCGCCAACGGCTGGCACACTCTTCTCCGCGAGGGGGAAAACAGTTGGTCCGAAACGGCATCCTTTGGACGTGATCTCACTTTCACGCTGAGATGTGCGCGCACATATATAATGTGTGTGAATGCATCGCATAGAGCCTGCCCGACCGAAACCCCGTAGCACGTCCAACCAGGACGCCCCCGCATCCGGCGTCTCGGAGGACGACCCCCAAAACGAGCTCGTGGAGGGCCGTGCCCTCGTCTTCTGGGACCCGAAGAACCCGGACCGGAAGCTCGACGCGATCGACACCGACCAGATCACGCCCGCCAAGGATTGCGTGTCCGAGAGCCTGGAAGCCCTCGACGAGAAGTGGAAAGCGGGCGCGTTCCGGCACTTGATGCCCGATTTTCGCGAGCGCGTCCACTCGGGCGAGAATTTTCTCTTTGCCGGCGAACGCTTCGCGATCGGCTCCTCTCGCGAGATGAGCCCCGCAGGGTTGAAAGCGGTCGCGGAAGAGGTCGGGCTGCGCATGGTGATCGTCTGCGGCGACAACATGGGCGACATTTTCCGCCGCAACGCGCTCAACTTGGGACTCGAAGTCCTTCAAGCGCCCGAGGCGGTGCATGACGTTCGTGACGGCGACGCGCTCACCTATGACCCCGCCACGCGCGTCCTCTCGAATATCTCCCAGAAGAAGACCTACGAGCCCACGCCCCTGACCACGAAAGAGAACGAGATCCGCCAAACCGGCGGTATCTTCGCCGTCGGCCGGAGAGAGCTAGAAGCCTCGATTCGAACGCGTCCCGAAATCGTGTGGCCCGACGCCGAGACCGCGCGCGGGCTGACGACGACCGAGCAAATCATCTGGGCACATCGCGTCGACAAGGATGCCGCGGTCGAGCCGGGGAAGACGCTGCGTGTCTACGCGGATCTGCTGCCGGCCTCCGACGGCACCGCGCCGTTCGCGATCCACACGTTCAACCAGATCACCGGCGGTGACAGGATCTACCCGCGCCAGGCGGCCATCGCCAACGACCACTTCGTGTTCACCGGCGTCGACGCGGACGACAAGCAGACGTCGATCGGACGAGCGTTCGCGCGAGAGCAGGAAATGGACAAGCCCTACTACGCGACTCCCGGCGACGGCATCTTCCACTTCTACTTTCCCGAGCAAGGGCTCATTCACCCCGGACAGTTCGTTCCCGGCGCAGACTCGCACAGCCGCGCCTACGGGGCCTACGGCGCCGTAGGCATCGGCGTCGGCTCGACCACGCTCGGCTTCGGTTGGTCGACCGGCTACGTCTATTTCACGCCCGCTGAGGCGAGGCGCGTCCAGTTCTCCGGAAAGCTACGGCCCTGGGTCAGCGGCAAGGACATCGTGCTCGCGCTGTTGGAGCGTTGGGGGAAGACGCAGTCGCAGGGTATGTCGGTCGAGTTCGTCGACGGAGCCGGTGAGCTCCCCATCGCCTATCGCAACACGATCTGCAACATGATGGCCGAAGGCGAAGCCCAAAACGGGATCTTTGCCGCCGACGACATCACCTATGCGTGGTACCGCGACAAGGGAATCTCGGAGCTCCCTTATCCTCGAATAGCGCCCGGTGAGGACGCACGTTACGCGATCGACGAGACACTCGATCTCTCTTCGATCGAGCCCATGATCGCGAAACCGTACTCGCCCGGAAACGCGATGCGAGCCGAAGACGTCGCCGCTGAAGAGATCCGTTTCGACAAAGCCTATATCGGCTCTTGCACGAACGGGAGCTACCAGGACTTGCTCCAGGCAGCGTTGATCCTCGCTGCGGCCAGAAAGGCCGGCCACGAGAAAGCCGCGACGGATTTCGTCGTGTTTCCCGGCTCCGGCGGTGTCAAACGGGACATCGAACGGCCCGAGCCGCGCCTTTCAGACGCCTCGGTCGCTGACGTCCTTCGCGGCGCCGGCGCCGAGATCCGCGAATCGTGGTGCGGTCCATGTTTCGGTCAGGGACCGGACGCACTTCGCGAAGGAGAGACAGCCATCACGACATTCAACCGCAATTGGCAAAACCGAATGGGCTTGGGCGGGCTCGGATATCTCGCGAGTCCCGCCGTCGTAGCAGCCTCCGCGTTGTTGGGGCACATGGCGCCCCCGGAAAAACTCGGTCTGCGCTGGAGCGCGGAAGAGTTCGGCGTCTAGATGCGATCTTTCAAGCCCGCCGACTTCCAGCTACCCCTACCTGTCGACTCGCTCGTTCGTGAGGAGCCGCTCGACGCGGAAGCCGTCCCGATGGATGTCGTCTTCGTCGGGGGCGGCCCGGCCGGGCTCGCAGGAGCCATCGAGCTCGCGAAGCTCGTACGAGAGGACCCAGATCTCGGAGAGATAGAGATCGGTGTGCTCGAAAAATCCGAGGAGCTCGGGCAGCACTGCCTCTCGGGCGCCGTCGTCAACCCGGTGGCGCTGCGAGAGCTGTTTCCCGATCTCAGCGACGATGACCTCCCGTTACGCACGAAAGTAACGAGCGAGCGGGTCTACTTCGTGACCGAGACGGGCTCGCTTCGGATCCCGACGCCGCCGACGATGCAGAACCACGGAAACTACGTAGCCTCGATCTGTGAGGTGACGCGGTTTCTGGGAGAGAAAGCCGAAGCTCTCGGCGTCAACGTGTTTACCGGGTTTCCGGCCGACGCGCTCCTCACGGAGAACGGCCGCGTACACGGTGTGCGCACGACCCCCGGCGGACTCACGAAGGATGGAAAGCCGGGCGGAAGCTACATGCCCCCGACCGATGTGAGCGCTCGCGTCACCGTACTCACGGAAGGAACCCGTGGACCTTTGACCCAGGCGTACCTGGCGCGTCAGCAGATCCACTCCCCCAATCCTCAGATCTTCGCGTTAGGCGTCAAGGAGCTATGGGAGGTCAAAAAGCCGCTCGACGCGGTCATCCATACGCTCGGCTGGCCGCTTCCCCGAGACGCGTTCGGAGGAAGCTTCTTCTACCCCATGGCCGACAACCTCGTCGCGCTCGGGCTCGTCGTCGGACTCGACTACCAGTCGAGCTCCCTCGACGTCCACGTGCTGTTGCAGCAGATGAAAGAGCACCCGCTGTTTCGCCCCTACCTCGAGGGCGGTGAGCTTCTGGAGTGGGGAGCGAAGACGATTCCCGAAGGGGGTTTCCACGCGCTTCCGGAACGACTCCACGGGGACGGACTCCTCATCGCGGGCGACGCGGCCGGATTCGTCGACGTGCCCTCCCTCAAAGGCATCCACTATGCGATGAAATCCGGGATGCTCGCAGCGAAGACCATCTTCGAAGCTCTCAAGAAGAACGATACCTCTGCGACCAGCCTGTCGAGCTACGACACCGCCGTTCATGGAAGCTTTATCAGGGAAGACATGTACCGCACCCGCAACATGCGGCTCGCGTTCAAGTCCGGCTTCTACTCCGGTGGGTTCAAGGCGTCGGTGATGACGCTCACTTCAGGCCACGCCTTCGGCTCTCGCATCGACGCTGAAGAGGATGCGGCGGATGAAAAGACGGTGACGCCATCGGCCGTTTTGCAGCCGGACGGCAAGCTCACCTTCACGAAGCTGGACGGCGTCTTCCGCTCCGGAAACAACACTCGCGACGACATGCCGTCTCACTTGGACATGCCGCCGGATCTACCGGAAGAAGTCAGTCGGTTCTACGAGCATATGTGCCCCGCCTCGGTCTACGAGCGCCAAGACGGCGAGCTCGTCGTCAACTTCTCCAATTGCGTCGATTGCAAGACGACGGATGTACTCGGGCCGAGGTGGCGTCCTCGCGAAGGCGGTGCCGGTACCAAATATAAGAGGATGTGATCATGAACTGCCCTCCCCTCCGCTCCACACTTGTCTGTGCCATCGGCCTCGCTCTCGCCGCGACCGCGTCCGCCCAAGACGAGACCCTCGGCTGGCCGCGCGAGATCGACGATGCGAGAGCGAAGATCGTTCTCTACCAACCACAGATCGAGGCTCTCGTCGAAGATCGCTTGACGGCGCGCGCCGCTGTTTCCGTAACCGAAGCGGGGAAAACGAGTCCGGTGTTCGGTGCGGTCTGGCTCGAATCACGGATCGAGACCGATCGGGACGAGCGCACGGTGACGATCCTCGAGACCGAGGTCCCGCAAGTCCGTTTCCCCGACGCAAGCGACGAGCAGCAGGCCGCCCTCCAGCAAATCCTTGTCGAGGACCTCAGCGCGCAGCAGCTAGAGTTCTCGCTCGACCGGCTGCTGACGGCGTTGGACCTCGCCGAGCACGAGCGAGACGCCGTTTCCGACTTCCACGACGAGCCCCCGACGATCCGCTTTGCCGACTACCCGGCCATTCTCGTCACGATCGACGGAGAGCCTCAGCTCAGAGATATCGAAGGACACGCAGGCATGCGCCGCGTCGTGAACACGGCCTTCTTGATCGTCCTCGGAACCCGGGACTACTACCTCTATTCCGGCCAGGGCACGTGGTACGCGTCCCGGCAGATCAACGGACCGTGGGTGCCGACTCAGGGGGTTCCGGCCTCTATCGCCGCCCTCGCCCCGGTCGAGGCGGAGCAGCAGGCAAGAGAAGCCGCGGAGGCAGCGATGGAGGAGTCCGGCGAAGATCCAGACCTCGGCCCCGACACGCCCCCGGCCATTATCGTCGTCCATGAACCGACGGAGCTCATCGTCACCGACGGCGAGCCGGAATACGAGCCGGTCGGCACGGGCCTGCTCTATGTGGCGAACACCGAGAGTGACGTTCTCATGGAGATCGAGACGCAGCGCCATTTCGTGCTTCTCGCAGGACGTTGGTTCGCAGGCGAGGGACTGGAAGGCCCGTGGAGCTTCACCCCCTCGGACGGTCTGCCTACTTCATTCGCCGAGATCCCCGATGATTCCGACGTCGGCCATTTACGCGTCTGGATCGCCGGGACCGACGAAGCTAAAGAAGCCGTGCTCGACGCCAGCATCCCGCAAACCTCTGCCATCCCGCGGGACGCCACCATCGAGGTCACCTACGACGGCAACCCTCGATTCGAGGACATCGACGGCACGGGTCTCCAGTACGCGACCAACACCGCGGAGCAAGTCATCAAAGATGGCGCCAAGCACTATTGCGCGAAGGACGGCGTGTGGTACGTCGCCGACCATCCGTACGGACCGTGGGCCGTGGCGACGGAGGTGCCGGAAGAGATCCGTGAAATCCCGCCCTCGAGCCCCGTCTACAACACCAAATACGTTTACATCTACGAGTCGACCCCGGAAGTCGTCTACGTCGGCTACTACCCCGGCTACACCCACAGCTACGTCTATCACGGAGCCATCGTTTACGGCACCGGCTGGTACTACCGTCCGTGGTGGGGAACCTACTACTATCCCCGCGCCACGACCTACGGATTCCACGTCCGCTGGAACCCTTGGTACGGCTGGAGCTTCGGCTTCAGCTACAGCACCGGGCGGTTCACGTTCGGGATTGGCTTCGGAGGCTGGGGACGCGGCTATTGGGGTCCCGTCGGCTACCGCCCGTACTACCGGGGATACGCTCGCGGCTGGCACCACGGCTACCGAAGAGGCGTGCGCGCCGGTTATGCGATGGGGCGGCTCGACAATCGGTACCGAGCGCAGAATCTCTACCGACGCAACAACGTCGCCGGCGGAGGCGCGCGACCTGGAAACAGACCGACGACCCGCCCGAGCACGACGGCCCGTCCGGCGACCGGCCGGGCGAACAATATGTATGCGGACCGCTCCGGAAACGTCCACCAACGAAGTCAGGACGGTCAGTGGCAACAGCGTTCCGGAGCGACGACGCGCGGGGGCTCCTCCCAGACCCAGCTCAACCAGCACTACCAGGCGCGACAAAACGGCGCCGCACGCACCCAGAGCTACCAGCGAAGCCGCGGCGGAGGTGGCGCCCGACGAGGCGGCGGCCGAAGACGTTGACACGGAGGCATTGAACCTTTCGCCCGGCTCGACGGTAGTACCGGGTGAGATGGAAGACATACGAACGACGAGTTGCCCATTCTGCGCTGAGTCCATCAAGGAAGACGCGGTCCGGTGCCCGTATTGTCGCAGCCGCCTCGACGGCCGCCCCCGGTACGACCTCTACCGGAATCGATCCGGCAATCAGCTCGCAGGTGTCTCGGTCGCCCTCGCCAAGGGATTCGAGCTTCCGGTGACTTTCGTCAGGCTAGGGTTCATCGTGCTCACCTTCGTCAGCTTCATCGGGCCGATCCTCTATGCAGCTCTATGGGTGATCTTGCCGTACGAACAGGGTGGCGCCTCGCCTCTCGGAAGCTTGATCGACGGTGACGCGGGACAACCGTCCATCTTCGAGCGGCTGCTAAACTGGGTCGAAATCGCCATCGAGAAGGGCGCTGACCTATTTCGAGCCAAGACCGACCCCACGACGCCGAGCTCGTCCGCTCCGGCGACGCCGCCCAATCCGGTTCCTCCGGAGACACCGGCGGAGGGGGCCCACTGAGTGGCCTGCCGGATGAAGAGCTCGCCCTCGCCATGTTTCGAGGCGACGAGCCCGCGACCCGCGTCTTGCTCGAACGATATCGCCGCCCCCTGTGGGGAACGCTCCTACGGCTTACCAGAAACCGAGCCGACGCCGACGAGCTGTTTCAGGAGACCTTCGTCCGCGCCCTCGGGGCAGGAGCGCGCTTCGACGCGAGCCGTCGCTTCAAACCATGGATCTTCACGATCGCCGTCAACCTGGCCCGCGATCGCGCGAAGCGCGCACAGCACCCCGCGACACCCGAGCTTCGGGCAGCCGAGGATCTCCCCGAAAACGTCCGACAGCACGCCGAGTCCCTTTGGATTCTTCGCGCGGATCTCGAAGGCGCACTCGCAGGCCTCTCCGATCAGCACCGACAGATCGTCGAGTGGCGCTATCTCGAAGGCCTCGAAGAGCCCGAGATCGCGCGACTCGCAGGCATCCCGCGAGGCACTGTGAAGAGCCGACTCCATCACGCGCTGCGCAAGCTCCGCGACGCGCTCCGAAGCGAGAAACACTCATGAAAGACGCGTGCCGTTCCCACCAGCTCGCGTTGCTCGACGCCCGAGCGTCCACGGCTTCGTCGACGACGGGCACCCACGACCCGAGCTGCGACGACTGCAACTCGTTTGCCCTCGCTCACGCACGGCTCGCACCACCTGTCGACCTGAGCGCGCGGACGTTCGACGCGCTCGCGCCTCTGCTCCGGCGTCGGCGCGCCCTGCGCAGAAAGATGATGATTCGCTTGAGCCTCGCGAGCGCAGCCTCGCTCCCCGTCGTGCTCGCCGTCAACGCGACACTCGTATGGGCGAGCTACGGCTTGACCAGCCGACTCTTGACTCCCGAGATCGGAACCCTCGTCGCGACCGTCGTCGGCGGCGCGCTGCTGCTTTCGCTCTCCCTCGCCTACGGATCACTCCCGCTGTTGGCGAGCTGGGGACTGCAGCTCAGAGAAAGGACCGCATGAAGACGAAGACCTGCCCGTACTGCGCAGAAGACATCAAGGACGCGGCGATCAAATGCCGCTTCTGTGGAAGCTACCTCACCGAGTCACCCAGAGCCCGCGAGTGGTACCGCGATCTGGATTCCAAGATGCTGGGAGGCGTGTGCTCAGGCCTCGCGCGCCAGTTCGGCATCTCGGCAACCGCACTTCGCGTCGGCTTCATCATTGCGGCTTTCGTAGGTGGGTGGGGCCTTTTGATCTACGTGGCGCTTTGGATCATCATGCCCATCCAGCAGCGGCCGACCGAGTCCGCCCCCGCCTCGATGCCGCCGGCCTTGCCGGAGCTCCCGGTCGAGCCTTCAGCCGATAGCCAAGCCGATGAAAGCGAGTCCCTCGCGCAAGACAGCGTCGACGCCGACAGTGAGGATGCGGCCGAAGCGAGCAAAGACGACGAGACTAGCTAGTCAACCGCCGGATCGCATCCTCGCGCGAGCCGAAAGTCGCGCCACAAAACTCTCTCCGCCGACCGCCTCTTTCGACGGTAGGTCGACACCCTTCGGGAACACGAAGGCGCACCGCGTGGCCCCCCTTCGTCGTACCGGGGATCATGGGCACCATACTGGGCGGCGCCGCGGTGGCTCCTCGTAGGAAGTTGCGTTATTCTCGCGCGACATGAAGCGTCGAATGCTCGCGATCGCGGTCCTCGTGGCGGTCGCGACTGGTGTACGCGCGCAGTCGACATGGCGCGACATCGACGGCGAGCCCCTTCCCTTCGACGAGACCGAGCTCATCGATTTTCTCGCGCACGCCGAGGTCGTGGACGAAAGACCCATTGGCACCGGAATCAACCAATCGGTGCGGCTCACGCTCTCTCGCGACGGCGTGACGGCTCACGCCATCTTCCGCGAGGCCGAGGTCCGGAAACGAGGGGCGACGATCGAGGGCGTGACCTACCCGTTTTTCGCCGACAGCTACAAATTCGAATGCGCGGCCTACGCGCTCGCGCGCCTCCTCGACATCCCAAACGTCCCGCCCGTAACGCTGCGCCGCGTCGGACGGCGGGACGGTAGCGCCCAAATCTGGCTCGAAGACGCGCTCGACGAGGACTCAGACGGTTTCAAGCCCCCGCGGCCGAGGCAGTGGGTGCAACAAATCTGGGACATGGTGCTCTTCGACAATCTCATCTACAACATCGATCGTAATTCCGGAAACGTGCTCGTGGACACCGATTACCGGCTATGGATGATCGATCACACCCGTGCCTTCCAGTTCAAGCATGAGCTCCTCGACGACCGCGTCGCGCGCGTGCGCCGCTCGAGCTGGGAAAACCTCCTGAAGCTCGACGAAGACACCCTACGAGACGCCGTGAGGGGCTATCTCACCCCCATGGAAATCGGAAGCATCCGCGAACGGCGCGAACGCTTGATCGCGCTCATCGAAGGCCTCGTGGCCGCGCGCGGCGAGTCAGCCGTGTTCTACTAGATCGTGCGCAACCTGGTCCCGCAACTCCTCATCCTCACCTCCATCCTCTTCACCACGTTTCCACAAGAACCTGGCGCGGCCGACCCCGAGCCCGAGGCCGTCGTCGAGCTGTGGTTCGAACGGATGAACGCTCTCGACGGGACAGCTCAAGCCTCCGAAGCACTCGCCGCGCTCTACCACGGCGATGCCCAACACATCACCGGGCCGGAGAGCCACCAACGAGGCACCGTAACGTTCGCCGGACGTGACAAGATCCTCCTCATGGCAGAGCAATGGTCGGCGCGGTACTCCGACCCGCGGTTTCGGATCGATGTCGTGACCGCACGCGAGCAATCCGAGGCGCTGTACCACCGGGCGGAGGGCCCGTGGGGAGGGGCCGCCGTCGCGGTGACTTATCACGCGGCCTTTACGCGACGAGAAGACGGGAAGCGATTCCTCGTGCCGGGCGCCGCGTTCTTTCAGCTCCACGACGGAGGAATCCGCCGGGTACGCTTCTACGCCGCAGATGGCGAGATGGCCCCCGTCGAGCCCATGACACGTTGACCAAGTTGACCGTTGACCGTTGAATCCAAAGCGTTGGATCACGTACGATAGCGAAGTACAGATAGGAGGTCTCGCATGCGGCCCTCGGCCCGAGCAACGGTGGAGGTATTCGCGGCCGTCGTCGTGGTGATCGGAAGCCCCCTCTGGGCTCAAGAGACCCCGAGCGAACGCGACCAGGAGAACGCTGCCGAAGCGCATCGCGAGCTCCTCGAAGCCGCCGCCGACGCCTCTGAGACCGCGCGCTTCACCGATGAGGTGATGCGGTCCATCCCATCCGCGTCGAGTCGCAAAGCGGCGACTCCCAACAACTTCATCGACGAGGTGTTGTTCCGGCAGATGGAGGAGCACGGCGTCGCGAGAGCGTCCTTGAGCTCCGATCCCGAGTTCATTCGACGCGTCTATCTGGATGCCATCGGTCTGCCTCCAAGCCCCGAAGACATCCGTGCTTTCGTGGCGGACGCATCGGAAGACAAGCGCGCCCGGCTCATCGAGAGTCTCGTCGGCACCGATGAGTTCGCGGAGCAATGGGCGTGGTTTTGGGGCGATCTGTTCCGGCTCGTGAGCCAAATCGGGCCCGGAAAGAACTCATTTCAGTTTTGGGTCAAGGAGTGGCTGAGAGTCGACCGACCGTACGACGAAGTGGTGCACGATCTCCTGACCGGCGTCTCGAAAGTGCACGGCACGATTCCGGCGCTCGGTTTTCTCGCGCGCTCGCACCAAGTCAAGAGCCGCATCGTCCGGAGCGAAGGGGATTACAGCATCCACAATCGGCTAGACACGATCGATCAATTCAACGTCGATACGTCGCGGATCTTTCTCGGGATCAACACTTCGTGCATCTCCTGCCACGACGGCGTCGACCACCTCGAGCCGGTGAGCTCGTGGCTCACGAAGAAAGACCGTGCCGACTTCTTCCGCCACTCCGCGTTCTTCGGAAAGACGCGGATGATTACGACCTGGGACGACCGGTCGAAAAACGTCGTCGTCGACTTCGTAGTGGACGATCTCGAGGACGGCTACGACACCGCCGATGACGCGCCTTTTCATACCCTGTCCGAGAACCGCTTCCCTCGCCTCTCGGGCGAAACCTACGAGCCGGCTTTTCTGCTCACGGGGGAAAAGCCAAGGCCTGGCGAAAACGAGCGCGCAGAGCTCGCGCGGATGATCACGAGCCACCCGCAATTCGCGCGAGCGACGGTGAACTTGATCTGGGGAAAGCTCATGACGGTCGGCTTCGTCGAGCCTTACAACGCGTTCGACCTCGACCGTATCGATCCCGACAACCCTCCCGACGCGCCTTGGACCATCCAGCCGACGAACCCGGAGCTGCTCGAAGCGGTCGCCGCGGACTTTCGCGAGAGCGGCTACAGCATGCACCACCTCATGAAGAGCATCATGAGCTCAGCGTCGTATCAGCTCAGCGCGAGCTACCCCGGGGAGTGGAGCGACGACTACCTCCCCTTCTACCCCCGGAAGTACGTCCGCGTCCTGACCGGACCGGAGCTCGTCGACACGATTCTGAAAGTCACCGAGCAGCCCGGCGCGTTCTCGTTCTCCGGAACGACGGTCGAACGCGTCAAGCAGCTCGCCGTGCCGACCGATCTCGGAGCCCGGCGCAGCGCAGGAGAAGGCGCGGAAGTCACCGCTTTGCTGCAAGCGTTCTTTCAGAGCAACCGCATGACGCCGGTGCCGGCGGGCAACAAGGCATCGACGCTCCAGGCGATGCTGATGATGCAGTCGAGAACACTCAACGAACGGGTCCTCGCCAAGGATGGCACCCGGGTCCACCGACTCGTCAACTCGGACGCGACGGACGGCGCCATCATCGACGAGCTCTATCTCGCCACGCTCGCTCGCCTTCCCTCTCACAAAGAGAGCGCCATCGCGGGGGAAGCCCTGGCGCGCGATCGGCAGCAAGGCGCCGAGAACCTCCAGTGGGCGCTGTTGAACACGCCGGCATTCCTTTTGAACCACTAAATTTGGGGAAAATAACGCGATGGCTAGAACACCACCAAACGCGCTGACCTCGCGACGGGACGTTCTCAAGTGGGGCGGCTTGGCACTCGCGGGCTCCGCCGCATCGATCGATCAGCTCGTATGGCCTCTCGACGTCTACGCATCCGGCACCGCGAGCCCTCGCGGCACCGCGCGTAACTGCATTTTCATCGAGATGGGCGGCGCCATCAGTCCCATGGATTGCTGGGACTTCAAACAGACACGTTTCACGCCCGACGACCTCGACATGGTCCAGCTCCGGGACGATCTCTCGCTCTCGCGCACCCTCTTTCCCACTCTTGGCGACGAGATGGACAAGATCGCGCTCGTGCGCTCGATGCGCGCCCCCGAGCTCATTCATTTCAACGGCCAATACCACACGCAGACCGGTCGCGCGATGAACGTGGCCATCGCCCGAGAGATCCCCGCGTTCGGAAGTGTCATCGCATACGAGCTCGAGAGCCAAAGGCGGGACACCGACACGTTTCCGACCTATATGAGCACGCAGCTCACCCGGGCTCGTGCCGGCTCGATCGGTGCCGGTTTTCTTCCGACCCGCTTCACGGGTCTGGACCTCGACCCGACGACCGTTTTCGAGTCCTTCGCGGGCAACGCCGAGGGCGGACAACAGCTCCTCGAGGAGCGGTTTCGACTGCTGAACGCGCTCGCCGACGCGAGCGAGACCGAGCGAGCCTCCATCGGGACGAAGGCGTCCGATTATCGCGAGTTCTACCACGGGGCGTACGACTTGCTCAACGATCCACGCTGGCCGGCCGTGTTCACCGCCACGGACGAGGACAAGGGCAGCTACGGAGACGACGAGTTCGGGCTCGGCTGCATCCTCGCCCGCAACCTCATTACCGCCGATGCGGGCACTCGCTTCATCTATATCTATGACGGCGATCACTGGGACCACCATTCCGGCATTTTCGACCGGAGCCGCAAGTGGAACCACTACACGACGTGCCCGCGCCTCGACAAAGGCCTCGTCAGCCTGCTACGAGACCTCTCTTCCCGCCCCGGCCAGGAAGGCAGCGGAACGCTCTTGGACGAAACGTTGATCGTCGCGACGAGCGAGTTCGGCAGGACTCCGGATATGAACCCGGTCGCCGGGCGCGATCATTGGCGGGAGACGTATACGAGCCTCTACGCCGGCGGGGGTGTCACCGGCGGGAGGATCGTGGGCGCGACCAACGAGGACGGCTCGGAGTGCGTCGACTACGGCTGGAAACACAAAGGCCAGCCTTTCATGGACAATACCGTCGCGACGATCTACTCGGCGCTCGGAATCGATTGGCGCAAGTCGGTAAAGAATACGCCTTCGGGACGCGAGTATCACTACGTCGACACCGTCGCCCTCGGAGGCTCCGAGATGATGTTCGACGACGAGGTCGCGGAGATCTTCGAGTAGACGTTGTCACTGACCCTCCTTCTACTGCTCGCGCTCGAGGCGTCCGCTCCAGCGGGTATGGCGCTCATCCCTGCCGGCGATTTCTGGATGGGCCGAAACCATTTGTGGCTGATCGAGGAGATCGGATGGCAGGCGCTCGATCGAATGGACGACCGCCCGCTACATCTCGTCTATCTCGATGCCTTCTATATCGACCACCGCGAAGTCTCGAACGCGCAGTACGCCGAATTCGTCGAGGCCGCCGACCATCGGCCACCGTATCACTGGGCCAAGGGTGACGTCCCTCGCGAAGCCCCGGGACTTCCCGTCTACAACGTGAGCTGGGACGACGCGAACGCCTACTGTACGTGGGCGTCGAAGCGCCTACCGTCCGAGGCGGAGTGGGAGAAGGCGGCGCGCGGAGGCATCGAGGGAGCCGCGCATCCGTGGGGCGATGATCTCGAGCCCTCCGATGAGGCCGAGGTCGAGGTCGAGGCGGAATCCGACGAAGAGCCGCCGAAGCTAGCTCACTACGGCTATCCGGAAGGGCCGACCGAGACCGGCCGATTCGCTCCGAACGGCTACGGGCTTCACGATGTCATCGGCAACGTCTGGGAGTGGGTCGCCGATGGCTACGAGCTCCACTACTACTCCGTCAGCCCGCGAGACAACCCGGGCGGCCCGGCCGGCGCACCCTATCGGGTCTACCGGGGCGGGAGCTGGAGTGACTATGACGACCGGCTCCTATCGGTCTTCTATCGTAACTTCACCGACCCGGCCACACGAGCGAGCACGATTGGGTTCCGATGCGCGTCGACGGCCAACAGCGAGTAAGAACCCATGCAAGAACGAGACGAACACGATCCGAGACACAATAACCCGGAGCGCCGGGCACGCGCGAGAAAGTACCACCTCTAGCGGATACCGGAGGCTCGATGCGTCGCGCGCTCGTCTTTCTATTCGTCGTTTCAAGCTGTCAGCCACAGCCACCCGTCGAGGCGCCCGCCGGAAGCGCCGCGACTTTCGAGTTCGGCATGAAGAGCGAGGAGATGACGAGGGACGGCTGCGTCGCCGGCGACGGGTCTTGCACCTATGTACGCGTGGACTATCCGACCGTTATCTTCTCGCCAAGCGGAGCGGCAGTCGTGCGCGTGGAAGCCGTCATTCGCGATGCGGTCAACGCCCGCTACATGGAGGACGGCGTCTATCGCAGTCCCACGGAGTTGATGCGCGCTTTTCTCGCGGAGTACGCCGCCCTCGTCGCGCGCGAGCCGTCCTACCGCCACCCGTGGTTTCTCGAGCGCAAAGTGTTCGTGGTCGAGAACACGCCCGAAGTCTTGAGTCTGAGTGTCTCGGAGCGAGCCTTCACCGGCGGCGCACATGGCTCGCAGACGATCGTCTACCAGAACCTTCATCCGTCGACCGGAGAGCCGCGACGCCTTGCCGATTGGCTCGTAGCCGGCTTCGAGCCCAAGCTGCGCGCGCTCGCGGAAGCGAAGTTTCGAGAGGTGCGGGAGATCGAGGACGGCACGAGCCTCGAGCAAGCCGGGTTCATCTTCTTCGAAGACCAAAGCTTCTCACTCACGAATAATTACTCGCTGTCGAACGAAGGCGTGAGCTTTTACTACAACGCCTACGAGGTCGGGCCCTACGCTCTCGGACCCACTGAGATTCACCTCAGTGCGAAGGAGCTCGAAGGCCTGATCAAGGAGTGACCCATGAAACCCATTACTCGTAGAGAGTGGATGCAAGGCGCGGGCCTCGCAGCTATCGGCGCTTCCTGCAGCGGAGGACGTCCCGCGAGCCCGCAGCTCGCGCGGGTGCGCGTGTCCTCCGAGAGAGTCATCCGTACCACCGTCGGCTTGAGGCCATTCCGACCCGGCGGCTTTCGAGTCGAAGCAGAGACATTTGGAGACAAGACCGTCGTTCACAACTATGGCCACGGCGGCGGAGGCATGTCGCTCTCTTGGGGTTCGTCATGGCTCGCGGTCGAGGAGGTCCTTCGGACCGGCGCAGAGAGGGTCGCCGTCCTCGGAGCGGGAGTGATGGGGCTGTCGACGGGACGACTCCTCCAGAAACACGCGAAGCAGGTGACGATCTATACGAAGGCGCTCCCGCCGGAGACGACGTCGAATATGTCCGCAGCCTGGTGGAGCCCGGGCTCGACCGTCGATCCAAGCGAGCGCACGGACGCCTATGACGAGCAGTTCGTGAAAGCAGCGCGCTTCGCGAATCGCTACTACCAGAGCTATGTGGGAATGGAGTACGGCGTCCAGTGGCGGCCTCGTTACAGCGTCTCTCGACATCCGCCCGAGGGTCAGACCCGCTCCCTCATCGCCGACCTTTTCCCCGAAGGCAAGGATCTCGCCGAGTCCGAGCACCCGTTTCCTTGGCCTTACGTGCGTCGAAGCTGGACGATGGTGATCGAACCGCCGACCTATATGAGAGCCCTACTCCGCGATTTTCGCAGCGCATCCGGGCGGCTGGTCCTCCACGAGCTCACAGATCTCGAGGATGTCCGGGCGCTCGAAGAGACGACGATCGTGAACTGCACCGGACTCGGCGCGAGAGAGTTGTTCGGCGATGAGACGCTGACGCCGATCAAGGGCCAGCTCACCGTGCTCCTGCCGCAGCCGGAGATCGACTATCTCATGGTTGGCGACGGCCTCTACATGATTCCACGGCGTGACGGTATCGCGCTCGGGAGCACGCACGAGCGTGGCGATTGGTCGCTCACACCGAGTGCCAGCGAAATGCACCGCGTGATGGAGGGACATGGCGAGTTCTGGGCCCAGACGGCCGGAGCGTGAGGAAAGCGCTCATCGTCGTCGCATTTCTCTCCGCGGCGGCAGGAGGCCGACTGTTCTTCGCTTCACCCGAGCACGGGCGTCTACCGGTCCTGACCCGGGTCATCGACGGGGGCAAGATGGAGGAGTTCCTGCATGCTCCGTCGGAGAAAGCGGCCATTCTCGACTGGGTAGCGCGCGGTGGTCGGCGAGACGATTGGGACGACGTCCAACGGGTTTTCTCGACGCGCTGCGCGAGCTGCCATCATACGGACGCCTCCTTCGACATGCTGGCACTCGACCGCTACGAGCCCGCCGCCGCGGCCGCGCGCGTCAGACCGCTGCTCCTCGAGAAGATCACCGGCGGCACGATGGGAAAGTATCTCGAGACTGCCGATGCACAGCATTCTCTCGTCTCGTGGATCGAAGACGGCGCGCGCGAGCAGGCCTGGCCTCGAGCAAGACGCATCCTCGAGGCCGACTGCGTGCCATGCCACAACCCCGAAGGCGTACAGGGCATCGTTCCCCTCACAGTCTATGCCGCGGTCAAGAGGCTAGCGGCGACGCCCACGCCCGAGCCGAACGCGCCTTGGCTCGCGCTCGTCGCGATGGCCATCGCCGTGGTCGCCATCGCCATCGCGGTGAAGCCCTAAGCGGACGGCTGCGCTTCAACAAACGCCGATCAGAGCGTATCCTGAAAGGGTCATGTCGCGCCTCGCTTTTTGCTACGTCCTTCTCGCCGCGCTTCCCGTAGCGGCGCAAGCAGGCGAAGACGGGCCCGCGGAGACACCAGGGACGTACGACCACGTTAGAGCCGCGCTCCCGGAGCCGGGACAGTGGGCGCTCCTTCACGGGAGCGAGATCACAGCACCGACCCTCGTGGGAAAACAAGAGTTCCCCGACTGCCGCCAATGGAGAGGCTGTGACGGCTCGAAGGCGTTTCTCAGCTGGACGGGCATGGCATGGGATGAGACCGGTGGACAGTGGTGGCAGCTCGCCGGCGGCGGGCAACGGGATCACGGGGGCAACGAAATCTACCGGTTCAGCTTTTCGACGGGCACCTGGCTGCGTATGTGGGACCCGGTCGTCTGGACCGAGTCGGCGGACGCCCCTGAATGTCGAGCTCCCGCGAATGGTCCCGTACCCTCGCACAGCTATGACGGCTCGGTGTACATCCCGCAGACAAATGAAGTGTTGCTCCTTTCGAATGCCCCTGGCTGCAGCAAGGGCGGATACGGAGGGAGGCTGGCATGGGCGTGGTCCGTGTCGGAGAAACGCTGGCGAAACCTCGCTCACCTCACCGACGGCAGCATTCGACGGTTCCGCTACCCGAAGACGGCGGTCGACGCGACCCGTGGTGTGCTCTACGCCATGCTGGACAACGAGCTGGTCACGCTCGATCTCGCCTCGAACGACTACGCCGTGTTGAGCATCGACAACGCATACCGCTCTTCCAGCGGCTCGGCCTTGTTCGATGACAAGTCGAGGCGACTCGTGTGGCTCAACCGGAGTGACGGAATCTACCGTCGTCGAATCGGTCTCGGCGGGCTCTTGGGAGACCGCGAGCGACTCGTCAGGTACACGAAAGAGAAACCGGCGCCGCCCAACCAGATGAGCTCGCTCGCCCTGCACACACCGACAGGAGAGCTCGTGCAGTGGGACGGCGGCGATCTCGTCTACCGGACGTTGCCGAACGGCGTCCAGGAAGCGCTCGTCCCTCTCGATGGTCCGCGTCCACCCGAGACGACACGCCGCGTCGTCTACTCGAAATGGGTCTACCTGGAAACGCTCGACGTCTTCCTCGGCATCGACGATGCGAGAGACGGTGTCTGGCTCTATCGCCTTCCGACGTCGACGAGATGAAGGCACTCGTTCTCGTAGCACTCGTATCGGCCTCGCCGCCCGCGGCGCCGACGCAGGACGGAGTCGCGTTCGAAACGAGGTGCAACGCTTCCGGCGTCGTGTTTTGCGACAGCCTCGACGATGACGGAGCGTGGTGGGTGGACAGCGCGGGCGAGCGGCACGTCTTCGAGAATCCGGAGGGCTCCGTTGGAATTCCTACCGAATCTTGGTGGCGACGCTCGAGAGGCGTACAAAACGGCTGCCTCGAACGGGACCTCGAGCGCGGTCTCTCGTCGCAGGAGAGTCGCTTCGTTCTCCCCGGACTCGACCGTGACGTCAAAGCCTCCGGAGACGGATCACTCCACTTCACCTTCCCCGATCGCAGCGGCCAGGGCTGCGGGGGAAACTTCGAGACCAACCTCTCGCCGGATCTCAGCCGCGTGTTCGGGCCGGGCGATACGGTCTACATTCAGTTCCGCATTCGATATAACTGCGCAATGCTGTACGAGGACTGCGAGCCCGGCTCGCCGACCTATCTCGAGGTTCGACGAAACTTTCGAAGCAACGAGGCCAAGACCGCCAATCGCACTTTTCCGAAGCAGTTCATGTTTCACGGCGCCGATTGGCTGGAGGAAGGCTTTCTGACGGATGAATGGCACTCCTCGAGAGCGTGCGACGCGTTTCAAATGGTGCTGAATAGTGGTTGGGACGGCTACCTCGCGGGGTACCACGCGTGCGGTTGGTATCAAGGATGGTGGGAATCAGGGGCGCGTGTGCAGGGCACCGTCCAGCGACACTTCCAAAATGGCTTCCTACACGGCGCGGAGGCGCGTTGCGACTACGTCCCCGACTCGAGCAGCGCCGCACGCCGGACGATGGGAAACATTGGCCCCAACTGCTGGCAATTCGAGCCCGATGAGTGGGCGACGGTTCAGATGCGAGTGATCATCGGGCCTTACCAGCAGAAGCGTACCCGCGAGCGGCTGTCCCGAGTGACGATCTGGGCGGCGCATGAGGGCGAGACGCAGTCCGTCATCATCGACACGCCGTTCGACTTGAAGGGACGGCCCGGACATTTCTTCGGAAAGATTTGGCTCGGCACGTTCATGACCGAGAAGAGCCCTGCCGAAGAGCACGATACGGTGGAAGCTTGGTACGACGAGCTCATCGTCAGTACCGAGTTCATCGACGATCCGCGCTAGCTCTCGCCGCGCCAGTGGGTCTCATACCACTCGATACTGCGCTCCAGCACATCGACCTGGTGGGCGAGCTCTCGGATCCCGTGGCCTTCTCGCGGATATCGGACCATGATGGTCTCGACGCCCACGTCCTTCAACGCGATAAAGAATTGCTCGGCTTCCGCGATCGGGACGTCGTTGTCGTTCTCGCCGTGTAGGAACATTACCGGAGTCTTCACGCGCGCGACGTGCTTCAACGGCGATCGCTCCCATAGCCGATCCATCAAGTCGTCCTGATGCGGATAGCCGCCATATTCCACCGCGAGATAGTCGTGGTAGTAGGCCATGTAGTTGAAGCTGATGAGATTCGAGATGCCAGCACGCGGGATCGCCGCGTCAAAAATGTCCGTCTGCGTGATGATCCAGTTCGTGAGCTGCCCGCCATAGCTGCCACCTTCGATACCAAGACGCTCGGGGTCGAGAAACTCGTAGCGTTTCAACGCGGCTTGCACCGCATAAATGCAGTCTTTCGCCTCGCCGCCATTTTGATCGCCGAAAATAGCATCCGCAAAGGCCTGGCCGTAGCCGGTCGAGCCCCGATAGTTCACCTGGAGCGTGGCCCAACCTCTCTCGGCGTAGACCTGAGCTTTCGTGTTCAGGTGCGGACCGTTCTGGCCGTGAGGCCCGCCCTTGAGAACCGCCACGAGCGGATGACGGCTCCCGGAGCGACGGTGAAGCGGAAGCGTTAGAAACGCCTCGACCGGCATGCCGTCGAAGCTCAAGAACTCGACCGAGACCGTCTCGGCCACAGCGCGTTCGTCGAGGAGCGCCCGATTGCTGTCCGACAGCTTGTCGTCATCGACGTAGAGCTGCGCGACATCCGATTCACCGTGAAACGCGTGGGCGATCGCGCCGTCCCGCGCGATCGAGAACGCGCCGACGCGGCCCCGCCGTGAGATCACCGGGCCACCGGCCCCGCCGTCCGTCGGCACCCGGTAGAGCACCTGGCTTCCCTTCTCCTGAACCGTGAAGTAGATAGCACTCCCGTCCGGTGCCCATTTCGGTGGGCCCTGGCGATTGTCTATGGAAGCGAGCTCGTGGCGCTCCGTCCCGTCGGCGCTCATCACCCAGACGTGAGTGTCTTCCATCGTCGTTTCCGAGGAGGTCAAGCCGCGCGTCGTCCCCTGATACGCGATACGCGATCCGTCCGGCGAGAAGACGGGTCGATATTCGGCGTTCTCCGTCATCGTCAGCCGGCGCACCTCACCGTCAGCCGTACTCACGGCGAAAATGTCGTAGTTGAAGAAACGATCGGGATCCGGCTCTCGATTCGACACGAACAATATCTCGTCACCTTGGGGCGAAAAGCTGAGCGAATGCTCATACGTGTCCCCTTGCGTCAGCTGCCTCCGACCCGTCCCGTCGACGTTCACGAGGAAAACGTGCACGCGTCGGTTGTCGTTGAAGCGCGTGCCGCCTTCCGACGCCGTGGGCTTGTAAAGATAGCGTCGAATAACGACGGGATCGCCGGAGGCTTCCTCCGCCTCCGGGCCGGGAACAGAGGAGATGAACGCGACCGATCCGGAATCCGGTGCCCAAGCCAGACGCTCTCCGGACGAGGGCAACGGATGATTCGTCCCGGTGACTTCGGTAACGAAGCGTTCGTTGCCGCCCGAGGCGTCCGTCACGATGAGGCCGAACTTCCCGTTCGCCATGCCCAACAGCGCCACCTTCGACCCGTCCGGAGACCAGCGCGCATGGAAGCCACCTCCGCCAGAGGCGCGGAAAACGCGCGACGTCTCCTCGGTGCGATCCCACAACTCGAGCTGCGACTGGGCACGGCCAGGGCCGCTGGCATCCGTCTCGGTGTAGAGGATCTGCCGACCGTCGGGGCTGACGTGGACATCTCCCACCGCATGCAGCCGGTGAAGGTCTTCCGGCACGAGACCCGAGATCTGCGCGTTTGCGGCGGTGGTCCATAGCAGCCCCAGGAAAACGTAGCGATTCATCCGTCCCTCACCGCGGCGACTCGACTCCCGAGCTTACGAAAGCGCTAGCCCCGCCGAAATATTCAGGCAGGTTGATCTGCCAGAAAACTGATGAGATCGATCTTGGTCACGATCCCGTTGATCGACTCCGCATCGAGGACGACCGCGATGTGTCCGCGGTGGAACACCTCGGAGAGCGCCTCGAGCGAGATCCGTGGGGAGACGACTTCCATCAAATCGGTGCCGACCAGCGACGCGATCGGCTCGGACGCATCCCCCTTGTGCTGCACCATGTGGTCCAGCAATGCGAACTCCGTGATCAGCCCCAGGAGCTTTCCGTCCTCCACGACCGGAAGCTGCGAAATGCTGTGCTCCTTCATCGTGTTCACGACGTCGGACATGCTCTCGGACGGCCCGACGGTGATGACGCTGCGGAGGCGTTTCGACTCGAGCAGGTCCGAGACGGTATGCCCACTCAGGTCCGACTCGAGGAATCGATTCTGACGCATCCAGTCATCGTTGAAGAATTTCGACAAGTAGCGGGCGCCCGAGTCGGGCAGCAGCACGACGACGACTTTGCCGGACGGCAAGGACTTGGCGTAGCGAAGCGCCGCCGCCGCAGCGGTGCCACAGGACCCGCCGACGAAGAGTCCCTCCTCACGGCCGAGACGGCGCGCCACGATAAACGACTCTTTGTCACCGACCTGGATCACGTCATCCACGAAATCGAAATTCATCGTTGACGGAAGAAAGTCTTCGCCTACGCCTTCGACCTTGTAGGAGTGCGCCGCACCCAGGTGGCCGGTCTTGAAGTACTCGTAGTAGAGAGAACCGACGGGATCCGCGCCGATGATCTGAATGTCCGGATTCTTCTCCTTGAGGAACTTGCCGGTGCCGGAGATCGTCCCCCCGGTTCCCATCCCCACGACCAGAGCATCGATCTTGCCTCCGGTTTGCTCCCAGAGCTCCGGGCCGGTCGATTCATAGTGGGCCTGCGGATTCACCTGGTTGTGGTACTGGTTCGCGTAGAGGGAGTTCGGTGTCTCATCCGCGATCTTACGCGAGACCTTGTAGTAGCTTCGTGGATCGTCCGGCTCGACGGCCGTCGGGCAAACGACCACTTTGGCGCCCACCGCCTCGAGCGTCCGGATCTTCTCGTCGCTCATCTTGTCGGGCATCACGAATACCGCTTTATAGCCTTTGATCGCGGCCGCGAGCGCCAGCCCCATTCCCGTATTGCCCGACGTAGCCTCGACGATCGTTCCTCCGGGCGTCACCAATCCCTGACGCTCGGCGTCCTCGATAATGGCGACCCCGATGCGGTCCTTGACCGAGCCTCCCGGATTGAAGAACTCCACCTTGGCGAGTACCGTCGCCTCGAAGCCCTTCGTGACGTTGTTCAGCTTGACGAGCGGTGTATTGCCAATCGTCTCTAGTATGTTGGCCGCAATCGGCGGTGCCTTGAATTCTGTCATCGGTCTCTTTCGATCCTAACGTTCACTCCGACGGGCTCAAAACGGCGCCGGCGCGCACGCCGGGCCCGGTGAGAGAACCATTCACGAACATATGGACGACTCCCGTTGAGACTTGGTGGGGGTCGTTGTAGGTAGCGAGATCCGTCATCTCCTCGAGGTCGAACACGACGAGGTCCGCAAACGCGCCCGTCCGAACTTGACCGCGTGCGGCCATGCCGAACACCGCAGCGGGGAGGCTCGTCATCGATCGGATCGCGTGAGGCAGCGTCACGACACCCCGCTCCCGTACGTAGAGCGCAATCTTGCGAGGAAACGTACCGTAGTAGCGAGGGTGCGGCTTGCCTTCTCCCATCGCGACGAGCCCGCCGTCCGAGCACGTCATGGTGTAGTCCTTCTTCATGATGTGCGCGAGATCGTTCTCCGACATGTTGAATGAGACGAGCCCCGCGCCTCCTTGCTCCAGCAGGGATAGGGCGAGGTCGACGGGCGCCACCCCCCGACTCTCCGCCAGATCCGAAAGCCTCGTCCCTTCGATAGACGGGTCTGCACGGTGGCGCGAGACCTGCAATGAGCCCGGGCCGCCACGACGCTCGATGTTGACGATCATCTCTGCCCGCAACCGCGCCCTCTCTGCCTGGCTCGTGAGTCGCTGCTCCAAAGGCGACGGCCGTCCCGGCATGGTCTCGCCCGCCTGTGCCCATCGAGGCACGAGTGCTCCCGTGATGCTCGTGCCGGACGCTTGATACGGGTATTGATCGGCCCAGACCGAGACGCCTCGCGCGCGAGCACGCTCGATCCGGATCGTGGCGGGGACGACTTTCCCCCAGTTCCCGGGACCCAGTGCCTTCATATGGGTCACGATGCCGGCGATGTGCGCCTCCTCGGCAATCCGAATGACCTCGTCCACGGCGGCGAGAAGCCCTACGGTATAGTCGCCCTCGTCACGGATGTGACTCGAATAGACGCCGCTCCCGCCGAGCTCTTTCGCGAGTGCCAATACTTCGTCCGTGCTCGCGTAGCTACCGGGCGCGTAGTAGAGACCCGTCGAAAGACCGAACGAGCCTTCGCCCGCAGCCTCACGAACCATTGCCTTCATCCGAGACATCTCTTCGTCGGTCGGCGGACGATCCTCCATCCCCATCACTTGGCGACGGATGCTCCCATGGCCGGTCATGAGGGCGGCATTCACCCCGATCCCCTCCGACTCGTAGCTCGCGCGTTGCTCGGATAGCGGCCAGGGTCCGCCGCCATCCGGATTCAGCACGACGGTCGAGACACCTTGAGCCAGGATCGGGATCGCTCCCGAGAGCTCGGAGCGCGCCAGCCCGTCCGCGGCATGCGAGTGGACGTCGATGAAGCCGGGCGCCACGTAAAGGCCCTCGGCATCGATGACCCGGTCTGCGCGGCCGGCGTCCAAGGAGCCCAACGCGACGATCCGGTCGCCACGGATCCCGATATCGACATCGAGCCAGGGATTCCCCATGCCGTCGAGCACACGGCCGTTGACGATGGCGAAATCGTAACGATCTTGAGCCGCGACGAACGCCCATGGCAGCTGAACGAGCGCCATCGCGACCAGACAAACGAGTCTCACCATCGGTCCCGGTAGACTATCACCGATTTCCGCTATACTGGCGTGATCGCATGCGCACAGTAACCCTTATCCCGGCCATGGACGAAGAGAAATCTATAGCCAAGGTGCTGCGCGATATCCCGCGAGATCTCGTGCAAGAGATCTTCGTCGTGGACAACGGAAGCCGTGATCGCACCGCCGAAATCGCCGCCCAATCGGGAGCAACCGTCATCTCGGAGCCACGAGCGGGCTATGGCCAGGCTTGCCTCACCGGTATGGCCGCCCTCGCGGCGAACCCGCCGGATATCGTCGTCTTCGTGGATGGCGACTATAGCGACCGCCCCGCGGAAATGTCTCGCATCGTCGCCCCCATCACGGACGGTGACTACGACTTCGTCATCGGTTCTCGGGTTTTGGGCGAGAGAGAACCCGGCGCGCTCGCCCCGCATGCGCGGTGGGGCAATTGGCTCGCGACCACGATGCTCCGGTTTCTCTACGACGCCCGGTTCACGGATCTCGGACCGTTTCGAGCCATCCGCTACAGCACGCTCATGAGTCTCGGGATGCGAGACCTGGACTACGGCTGGACTGCGGAGATGCAAGCCAAAGCCGCTCGCGCCCAGGTCCGGTCGACCGAAGTACCGGTCAGCTACCACCGTCGCATCGGCACGTCGAAGATTACCGGAACGGTCAAAGGCACGGTGCTCGCCGGCTGGAAGATCATCACGACCATCTTGAAGTACCGTTTGGGCCCCGCACCTACCGCCGCGCCCATGACATCGAAGGCTACCGGATGACCATGCGCAAGACCAAAATCGTCGCCACCCTCGGGCCGGCGACCTCTAGCGAAGCGACGCTAACGCAGATCATCGAAGCGGGCATGGACGTCGCGCGGCTGAACTACTCTCATGGAACGTTCGAGCAACACCGGGAGTCCGTCGAGACCGTCCGTCGGATCGCCAACGAGCAGGACCGAGCGGTGGCATGCCTGCAAGACCTCTCCGGGCCGAAAATAAGGACCGGCAAGGTGGCCGCGCCCGAAGGCGTGCACCTCACGGAAGGCGAGGGTTTCGTCCTCACGGTACGTGACGTCCCCGGGGATAGGAACGAGGTGTCGACGACGTACGACGCCCTTCCCCAGGACGTGAACGTGGGCGACCGCATCGTCGTCGACGATGGCCGCATTGCTCTCGAGGTCACCGCGGTCGACGACACCGACGTCACGACCGAAGTCGTCAGCGGCGGCGTCCTCACGTCGAGCAAGGGCATCAACCTACCCGGCGTCATCCTGTCGACGCCAAGCCTCACTGACAAGGACCGTAAGGACGTTGCACAAGGTGTTCAGCTCGACGTCGACTTCATGGCGATGTCGTTCGTCCAGCACAAAGAGGACATCGAGCTCTTGCGGCACGAGCTCGAACTACACGGGCGCGAGGATCTTCACATCATCGCCAAGATCGAGCGGCCGGCCGCCGTCGAGAACCTCGACGAGATCTTGTCGGTGGCCGACGGCGTTATGGTCGCGCGCGGCGATCTGGGCGTGGAGCTGGCCCCGGAGCAGGTACCGACGGTCCAAAAGGAGATCATCCGTGCAGCCAACGCGCGCGGACGGCACGTCATCACCGCGACGCAGATGCTCGAGTCCATGGTTCACGAGTCCGTGCCCACGCGCGCGGAAGCCTCGGACGTCGCCAACGCCATTTTCGACGGGACGGACGCGATCATGCTCTCGGCCGAATCGGCCGTGGGCGAACACCCGGTCGCCGCGGTCGAGACGATGGCACGTATCGCGGTGCACACCGAAACCCATATGGGGCGCGAACCGACGCAGCACTCCTTCGACGACTTGCTCCTGCAAAAAGACGACGTCGCGAGAGCCGTGGCACTCGCGGCGACGCGCGCGGCGAACGAGCTCGACGCTCGCTACATCATCGCTTTTACCGAGTCGGGATCGACGGTGCGGCTCGTGAGCCACTCGAGACCGAAGAGCCACATCCTCGGCTTCACGCCGTACGACCGGGTTTACCGTCGGATGGCGATGCGGTGGGGCGTCACGCCCATGCATGGAGAGCATTTCGACACGACCGACACGATGCTCGAAGTCGCGATGAAGTTCCTCAAACGCAAGGGCTTCGTCGACGACGGCGACGTCGTCGTGACCGTCTGCGGCCATACCACGCTACCGGGCGCCACCAACATGATGAAGGTCTACAAATTTTAGGCAGTCCTTGCCCAAGAAGAAACGCAAGCGAAAGAGCAAGCCTAGAAAATCCCGCGCGTATTCGCGCCGTCGGCTCCGGGTTGTCGTAGCGCTCCTCAGCCTCGTCACCGTTGCCCTGTTCGGGGCCATCGGCTTGCTCGTCTATCACACCCTTCGCTTCGAGGCCCTCGTCGACAGCAAGCTCGCCGGTGAGGCCCACCAGAAGTTGGCGTCCGTCCACGCGCGTCCGTTCGAGGTCCGCGCCGGACAACGTTTGGCGATGGACGCTCTCGTTTCCATTCTGAACGACCTCGGCTATCGCCGCAGGGATACTCTCGGCGACGACAACGGGAGCTTCGCAAGATTCGAAGATCGCATCGAGCTGCGACCCGCCGGCGATCTCCGGGTACCCGTCGCGATCGCCATCGAGGACGGCGTCGTGCGGTCGGTCACCGAGCTCCGGGGCGACTCTTCACTCGACCGGCTCGAGCTCGGCTCGGTTCCGGTGACGACTCTCTTCGGCGACGATCGGGCCAAGAGGAGATGGGTGCCACTCGAAGAGATCCCGCCGCATGTCTCTCGAGCGGTGTTGGCAACCGAGGACCGTCGGTTCTTCGAACATACGGGGCTTGACCCCATCGGTATCGTGAGAGCGCTCGTGAGCGACGTTGCGAGCGGCGAGCTTCGTCAAGGCGGGAGCACGCTGACCCAGCAGCTGGTCAAGAACTACTTCTTGACTCCGGAGAGAACTTTCCGCCGCAAGATACTCGAGGCCTATCTCGCCATCTTGCTCGAGACCCGTTCCAGCAAAGAAGAGATTCTCGAGCTCTATCTCAACGACGTCTATCTCGGTCAGCGCGGCTCTTTCGGAATCAACGGCGTCGAACAGGGCGCGCAGATCTATTTCGGGAAGAACGCATCGAACCTCACGCTCTCCGAGGCCGCGGTCCTCGCGGCCATCATCCGCGCTCCGAACGCGAGCTCTCCATTTCGACATGCCGAGCAGACGCGCAAGCGACGGGACATCGTGATCGGCCAAATGCTCGCCGCCGGGTTCATCGACGAGAGCGCCGCGCGCGAGGCGAGAGAAGACGCCCTCGAGATTGCCGTCGGCAGCGTCGACGAGGGCGAGGCGCCGTATTTCGTCGACGCGTTGCGGCGAGACCTGCTCGAGCGCTTCGATCCCGGCCATCTCCAAACGCGGGGTTTGACGATCCGCTCCACCATGGATCGCTACCTCCAGAACCAGGCGCGCCGAGCCATCATCGAAGGTCTAGAGGAGATCCGGGCACAGCTACCCGCCGAGGCAGAGCTTCCGCAAGCCGCGCTCGTCGCGATGTCGCCGCTGAACGGGGACGTGCTCGCGTTGGTCGGCGCCAGGAGCTACGGCGCCAGTCAATTCAATCGTGCGACGGATGCGAGAAGGCAGCCCGGCAGCGCCTTCAAGCCGTTCGTCTATCTCGCGGCGTTCGAGGCGGACCCGAAGCGAAGCCCGGCCACGATGGTCGAGGATGCGCCCACGACGTTTCGCCAGGCCGGGCGAGAGTGGACACCACAGAACTACAGTCGTCGCTTCGAGGGCCGGGTCAGCTATCGGCGCGCATTGGCCTTGTCTCTCAATGTCGCGACGGCTCGCGTCGGGCGTGACGTGGGTTTCGACAACGTCGTCACCCAGTGGGAGTCCATGGGGATGCCGAGTCGACTATCGCCGTACCCCTCACTGGTGCTCGGTGCTTTCGAGCTGACGCCGCTCGAGCTCGCAGCCGCCTTCGCGATACTCGCAAATGGGGGACGACACGTCGAGCCCCGCTTCTACGTCGAGCTTCAAGACGCGAACGGTCGCGCCATCGATCAGCGACCGGTCCGTTCCCGCAATGTCGCCTCGGCGGAGAGCACTTTTCTCGTCACGGACATGATGCGAAGCGTTCTCAGCTTCGGGACCGCACGAGAGATCCGGGCGCGGGGCTTCGCCGCGGAGGCCGCCGGCAAGACCGGGACGACCAACGACACGAGGGATGCGTGGTTCGTCGGCTACACCCCGGAGCTCCTCGCCGTGGTCTGGGTGGGCTATGACGACAACCAACCCCTGGGCCTCTCGGGCTCACAGGCCGCGCTTCCCATCTGGACCCGCTTCATGAAAGACGCGGTGTCGGGCCGAGACAAGCAGCGGTTCACGCCTCCGAGTGGCGTCCGGATCCTAGAGATCGACCCATCGACGGGAATGCTCGCCGGTGAGGGCTGCTCCAGTCGTCAGCGCGAGGTGTTCCGCGCGAGCACGGCGCCCAAACAGCTCTGCACGAAGCACTGAGCCCGCCTTACGTCTGGCCCCCGGCGCTTCACTCGCGCACGTAGCACGGGTAGTCGTTTTGGGCTCGAGCGACGAGGTCGAGATCCAGCTCATGGAAGGCCACCGGCGACGACTCCGACGTCTCGGCCACGCACTCCCCCTCCGGATCGATGATCCATCCTCGCCCGCCGAACCGTTGACCGGCGTCGTCGACGCTACTGCGATTGGAAGTGAGCACATAACAACCCGAGACGACCGCCGCCATCCGCATCGCGACCAGCCACCGCGGGAGCGAGGCTTCTCCAACGGCTCGCGGGGCGAGAATGGCGTGGGCACCGCCTCGGCCGTAGTGCCTCGCATGCTCGTTGAACATCACCTCGGTGCAAAGAAGAAATCCGACGCGGAGTCCGGACACGTCCGCAATTCTGAAGTGGCGCTCTCCGCCGGCGAACCAGCGCGCCTCGTAATAACCGGGCTCATCGGGAAAATATTGTTTGTTATGAACACCCCTGACGCCGGCGGCGTCCCGCAGGAAGGCTTCGTTGACGCGCACCCCATCGAGCTCCCTTGGTCTCGATCCTGCGACCGTCGCCGCACCGAGCTCACCCAGGCGCGCGAGCCCACGCTCATGGACGTCGCAAGCATCTCGCCACACCGCAGCGTCGAAGCGCTCCCCCGCGGCGATCCAGTTCCCAAAAGGCATCTCGTTCAGCACGAACAGATCGGGCTTGCCGGCCGCGACGCCTTCGCACAGTGCTCTCCACTCCGCCGCGTCGGAGTCGAGTCCGGAACGATTCTCGCAGACACCGACCTTCACTTCTTGTCACCGTGGGTCGGGGGGACCATCGCGATCGCGAAGCCCGTGTCGAGTCGATGCGGCCCCCAGTGGATCGAAATACCACCCAACGCCATCTCCTCCGCGTCGAGAGAGAGAGAAATGTCGAGCTCGGCGGCGCGCTCTCCACTCGCGTAATCGACAGGCACACTGAACAGCTGCGGGACCTCGTCGGGACGTGCTTGGGCGGCCCAGGCGTCGATGAGCTCGTGGGTCACCGCCTCCGGGGACACGAAGACGAGACGCCACGAGTCGACGCTCGGGCGCTCGAGCAATAGGTAGTAGATACCGGGGGCAACGACCTGCTCGCCGAAGCGCAACTCGAGCTGCGTATCGAGAACCGTCCATTTGTTGTTTCCGAGACGCCAACTTTTTCCGACCGTCGCGGAGTCAAAGCTCGAGCCCTCGTCGAGCATCCCCGGCCATGCCGGTTTTCCGTGCTCCACGGAGATTCGACCACCGCCAATCTCGACGCCATCGTCGCGATAGGTCCAGTAGCTGATCGAGCTATAGCCGCGATCGAACGACTCGACGACGGGCGTCCACTGTCCTTGGCGCACCTGGCCGAAAAGCACCGGGACGAATACGAGCGCTATCAACAAAACGCCTACGGTCGTGCTCAAGGTCTTCACGTCCTCCTCCTCCGAAAACATCAACGATACTACAATTGCCTCTATGGACTCTGTCAGCTGGGTAAGCGTTCTACCGGCCGTCATCGCAATCGGAACCGCGCTCATCACGAAGCAAGTGATGATCTCGCTCTTCGCCGGCATTTGGCTCGGGTGCACGATTTTGGGCGGCTGGAATCCCATCTTGGGCATCCGGGACGCGCTCGAAGCGATGGTCGCCGTGTTCGCCGACCGGGGGAACGTGTTGATCCTCATCTTCAGCGCTCTCATCGGATCGTTCGTCGCGTTGACGCAACGTTCGGGAGGTGTCTTGGGCTTCGTCGATTGGATCGTTGAGCGAGGATATGTCCGCACCGCGCGCGGCGCACGTGTTCTGCCGACCCTGATCGGGCTCGGACTGTTTCTCGAGTCGAACTTGACGTGCCTGGTAAGCGGCGCGGTCGCGAGGCCGCTCTTCGATCGCTTTCGCCTGCCGCGCGAGAAGCTCGCCTATCTGTGCGACGCGACTGCAGCGCCAGTCTGCGTGCTTTTCCCCCTCAACGCCTATGGCGCCGTCATCCTCGGTATTCTAGGAAGCCAGGGCGTCGAAGCGCCCATGACTCTTTTCCTTACGTCGATCCCGTTCAACTTCTACTGCCTCATCACGATCGGACTCGCGCTCGTAATCGCGATCTCGGGGAGGGACTGGGGTCCCATGGCGAGAGCGGAGACTCGCGCGAGAGAAACGGGGCAACTCGTCGCCGCGGGCGCGACCCCGCTCGTCTCCGATGACGTCATGAGCCTCACCCCGATGGAGGGGGTACTCCCGCGCGCACGCAACATGATCGTGCCCACGGCATCACTGCTCGCCATGGTCGCCGGCGGGCTCATCCTCACCGATGGCGATGCCTCGACGGCGATCTTCTGGGGGATGTCCTTCGCGGTATTCGTCGCGAGCGCGATGTATGTCGGACAGAAGATCTTCACCGTTCAAGAAGCGATCGACACGACGATGCGCGGGATCGGCGGACTCATCCCGGTGATCGTGCTCATCGTTCTCGCCTTCGCGCTCGGCTCCGTTTCGAGAGAGTTGCACGCCGGAGAGTTCCTCGCGGGGCTCGCCTCCGATTTCCTGCACCCGATATGGCTTCCCGCATTACTGTTCTTGATCGCTGGCATCGCTTCGTTCTCGACGGGAACGTCGTGGGGCACTTTCGCGATCGTCTTACCGATCGGCCTGTCCGTCGGCACGACGCTCGGGCTGGATCCGCGCCTCATGGTGGGGGCGGTCGTCGGCGGCAGCATCTTCGGCGACCATTGCTCGCCGATCTCCGACACGACCATCGTTGCCTCACTCGCGGCAGGCTCGGATCACATCGACCACGTGAACACCCAGCTCCCCTATGCGCTGGTCACCGGATTGGCGACCGTCATCCTCCTGGTCGCGGCGGCGGCCCTGTCGAGCTAGTCGAGCTAGTCGGTCAGGCCGGATGGGCCGAAGGCGCATCTCGCGTCGACGTCGATCGGACGCGGGTCGTCAGCAACGCGACGACGAGCACCACTGCGCCGGCCACATGAAAGGGCACATCCGGGCCGAAACGGTCGAAAGCGGCCCCGGACCAAACCGGCCCGACGATACGAGCGAGACTTCCGAAAGACTGCTGCACCCCCATCACCTGACCGAGCTGGGCCGGGTCGCAGCGCCCGCTCAACAGCGCCGAGGTCGCAGGGAACAACAGCGCGGTGCCGATGGGGAGCGCCGTCATGACCAGGAGGAACAACCAGAGGCTCTCCGCCGATGGAATCGCCAGTAAGCCGAATGCCATGAACACAGTACCCATCCGCATGAGCTTGACTTCGCCGAAAAAGGCAATCAAGCGTCCTAGCGCCCCGGCGCGCATGACGATGGCGACCGCGCCCATCAGCGAGAAAACATATCCCATATTCGATTCGTCGAGCCCGAAACGAGCCATCAGGAAGATCGCGAGCACGGCCGTCATCGAGCTGAAAGCCGTCATCGCGACGGCATAGATCCAGATGAGCTCCGATGTCTCACGGGTCGGGTGGCGAATCGTCTCTCGGACCATCCCGGCGATCGATCGCTTCGGCTTCGACGAGCGAGGCGTCAAGCTCTTCGACTCGGGAAGCAGAAACCATAGAAGGAAGAGGTTGACCAAACAGAGTGCCGCGGCGGCCAAGCCGGGAACGTGGGGGCCGAACTGCCACACGAGTAAACCGACCGAGGGCCCGATCATGACGCCGGTATTCGTGGCCGCCGACAACCAACCGAGAGCCTTGGCTCGATGTTCCGGCGCGACGGTATCGCCCACATAGGCTTGCATGACCCCGGTCGTCCCTCCGGCGGCCCCTTGCACGATGCGTGACAAGAACAACAGGCCAATCGAGTCGGCAAAGGCGAAGATCGTAAACGCCGACGCAGAGCCCACGAGGCTAACGAGGAGCGCCGGTCGCCGTCCCAGGCGGTCCGATAAGCGGCCCCAGAGCGGTGCCGTTACCATTTGAGCGACGGAGAACGAGGCGACCATCAAGCCGATGACGGTTGCGTCCGCGTCGTAGTTCACCGCATAGATCGGTATTAGCGGAAAAACCATCGCATAGCCGAGCATGTCGACGAATGCGTTGAGCAGCAATACCCAGAGCTTCGAAACGCTCAGGCCTGTCGTCTCCCGTCGCTCAAGGCAGCCAAGCCAATAGCCGCTGCGAGCGTTCGGACTCGCCGCTCTTCGTCTTTGCTGAGCGTGCGTCCTCCGAACCGGACCCGATAGTAAACCGCAGTCAGCTCGGTCAGCCCGGGAAGGTCCGTCTCGCGATCTCTCGCGAACTCGAACGGTGTCTCCGTTTCACCCTTGTCGACACCGACACGCCCGAGGAGCGCGAGCAAGTTCTCGTAGAACGCGACCGGAGACGGCGCGCGAGCGGAGACGTTGACTCTTAGCTTCAAGCGCTCGAACCAGCGACTCTTCGAGACGAGCCAAACCAATAGCCCACTCCCGGCGAAGACGAGAATCGATAACAGGTGCTGCCGAACGAGTCCGAGCGCACGGGTCGCGCTCGAGCCGGCAACATTGCCGAGCGCGGCCATCGTTCCGAGGACACCCCGCTGTCGCTCGACGTCGAAAGCGACGACGTACATGTCCCACAACATCCGCAACGAATCGATCCCCTGCGACAGGATGCTCTCGGCGCGCGCGGCTTCGACGTCGGGAGAAGGCGGCGTCGGATCGAATGCTATCCATCCGCGATCGTCATCGAAGACCTCGACCCAAGCATGGGCGTTGGTTTTTCGGATGACCTCGAACTCGCCGACGGCATTCCGCTGACCACGGTTGAATCCGGTGACGAGACGCGAGGGCACGTCTCGAGCACGGAGCAATACGACGAGCGCGGTCGCGAAATACTCGCAGTGCCCCGCCTTGGACTCGAACAGAAAGTCTTCGAGCGGCTCGTCATTCACGCGTCGCGGCTGCTGCAGGGTATAGCCGTAGGTTGATTTCAGGTACTGCTCGAGACGCTCAGCAAGCTCGGTTCCCGCCTCGTCCGGGGCAATGGACGCCGCGAGATCATGGACTCGTGGGGAGAGCTCCGGCAGCTGGGTGTAGAGCTCGCGACGACGCGACGAAAGCCTTTCGATTCCACCGACGGGCGAGGTATCGCTACCGGCACGGTAGCGCCACGACACCGCATAGCGCCGTCCGGCACGAGCGCGGCGGCCGGTCCGTAACGTCAAATAAGGGTCGACGAAAACGTAGCGCTCGGGCGTCACGATGCTCTCGGAGGCGGGAGGAAGAAACAAGACGTCCGTGTCGAGAGGTTCCACGAAGACTTCGTTCTGCGCAAACGGCCCCTCGGCGGGGCGATCGAGCAGATAACGCCCCTCGCCCGGCTGCGGCAGAGAGAAGACTCCCGACAGCGACTGCCGCCACGCACCGTCTTCGTAACGATCATAGGCCGGGCCGCGCCACCTCGGCGGGCTCGCCTGAGACTCATCTGCGATCGCGCGCATGACGACGTCATTGTCCCGGCGAATCTCCTCGAAGTCTCCGAGGCGTACCGTTTCCGAGAAACCCGTCACCGTTATCCCGGTGATTCCGCCGAGACGAAACCCGCCGGAGCTGACCCGTGGAAGCGCGACAAAAATCGCGGCCGCGATGACGAATAACGGCAGGACGACCGCGAACGCAGTGCGGACCGTCCCTCTGAACATCCGCGGGTCCACCGACTCTGGACGCGTTTGCTCGAGCATCAGTACCATCGCCCCCACGATGAGAAACAGAGCGAGCGGTACGGCGAAGAACGCATCGACGGTCATCGATGCCGCCGCCAGCATCTCGAACAGGCACAGCAGGTGAAGCCGTGAGCGCTCGCGCGGACTCTCCTGGTGGAGGAGGGTGTGCAGTTTCAGATAGAACGTGAGATGCACGATGGCGAAGATCAACCGACCGGAGAGAAAGAACCAGTCGATGGGGAGAAACATCAAATACGCGAACGTCGTGACCGAAGACACTCGCCGGGCCATGACGCGCCAAGCCGCATCGGGTCGCGACAAGCCGACTACCGGGATCAGCACCAGGATGGCGACCGAGACGCCCAAACTGACATCGCCCGTCAGCACGAGCGCTCCCGCAGTGATCTCACACCACAACACCCGGAGCCGCGTCCTGAGATCGCTCATGCCGACTCGTGCAGGCCCGGTAACAACACCGCGGGAGATAGCAGCGCCGCCGGGCCGGCAAGGACTGACGCCTCGTCCCAGCTCACCAGAAGAATCCGTTCGCCCGCGCGCTCGGATGCGACGAGGTTTCGAGGAAAGTCGTCGCCGAGCTCGGCGGTCGCGCCGACGGTCGCGAGATAGGTAAGCACGTCGCGGAGATGTTGGGGTGAGCTCGAAGGCGCTAGCTCCACATTTTCGCTCAGAAATCGAAAAGCGATGCCCGCCTGTGCGAGATGACACGCGAGCGACGCCGCGGCGGTCACGAGGTGCTCGAACGCTACCGAGTCCGATTCCGCACGGGCACGAGGGACGAACGCAACGCACAGGCGATCGTCATCCATCTCGCCGAACTCCCGTACAACCAGGTCTCCCACTTTTGCGCTCGCCTTCCAATGGATGAGGCGAGGCGTGTCCCCGGGGACATAGTCGCGCAGCGCGAAGAACTCATCGCTGTGCCCACGCCGGATGGAGTGATGGCTCGCACTCACCCGCAGGCCACCGGTGAGCGTGGGATCGATGCTGCGGATGCGGGGAAAGACGACGAGCGACCTCGTCGCTCGCAACCGCCGACTCGAATAGAAAAAGCCGAACGGAAACTCCGTCGCGATCACGACTTCGCCCACGGGGTGCACGCCGCGACGTCGATAGAGCCGCTCCACACGACACCTCTCGAACGCCCCCCACCGCAAGAACGGGATCGCGGATCTGCGTCCGTCGACCGAAAGCCCGAAGGCCGACATCCACCACGAGCGATTCGACACGACGAGGGTCTCGCGAAACGGAAGGTCCGTATAGGCGTCCGGCTGCTCGGAGCCCTCGATGGTGAGACCGCGGAGCGAGAAGAAGGCGGCAACGAGAGAGGCCAGCAAGCTCGCGAGCCCGACCGCAAGGAGAAGGTAGAGGACGTTGTTCTGATTGTTGTAGGCCGCGAAGCCGACGATGCCGAGAAGAAGGACGAAGCGCAGCCCCTCACGGGTCAAAGCGACGCTTCCGGTCAGGCTCGAAAGCCCTCGCATTTCTAGAGAGGGACTTTCACGGTATCGACGATGTCGAGAACAATCGGCTCCGTGTCCGACGGGGCGCGAGCCACGACGCGGTGGGAAAGCACCGCCACGGCCACCGCCTTCACATCGTCGGGCACGACGAAATCCCGTCCCGAGATGAACGCTCGCGCTTGAGACGCACGCTGCAACAACAAGGTCCCTCGTGGGCTAACGCCTAGTGACAGCTTCTCCGAGTTCCTGGTTGCCGTGGCGAGCTGCACCATGTAGTCAGCGATGGCGGGGTCGACCCTCACCCTGCGAACCTCGTGCTGCAAGCGAATGACGGCACTCGCGGAGATCACGGGCTCGACCGCGTCGAGCGGGTGCTCGATTTGCTGGACTTCCAATAGGGCTCGCTCCGCTTGCGCATCGGGATAGCCCATCCGAATACGCATCAGAAAGCGATCGAGCTGAGACTCCGGAAGGGGGTAGGTCCCTCGATGCTCCGAGGGATTCTGCGTAGCGATAACGATGAAGGGCTGAGGCAGCGGGTACGAGCCCGCATCCACGCTGACCTGCGCTTCGTTCATCGCCTCGAGCATCGCGGATTGGGTCTTCGGCGTCGCACGGTTGATCTCATCCGCGAGGACGACGTTCGCGAAAATGGGCCCGTGACGAAACTCGAAGCTCGCGCTCTCGGCGTGGAAGAGCGAGACGCCGATGATGTCCGCGGGAAGCAAATCGCTCGTGAACTGGATCCTTCGGAAGCTCGCGTCAATGGACCGCGCGAGCGACTGCGCGAGCATCGTCTTGCCGACGCCGGGAACGTCCTCGATGAGGAGATGTCCGCGTGCGAGCAGGCTCACCAGGATTTGGTCGACGACTTCGGGCTTGCCTAGAATGACGCCCTCTATCGAGCGCTTGAGGCCAGCCACACGATCGAGCGAGCCCTCGTCGACCGGCGCGGCGTCATCGGCGCCCACCGGCGCCGTCTGTGGGAGCTCTGCCATTGGTTCCGGGCTCTTGATCGAAAACTCCGCTTTTGCTACTTTAGCCCACCATCTTCTAGAGGGCGATTAACTCAGTGGGAGAGTGCTACCTTCACACGGTAGAAGTCGCAGGTTCAAATCCTGCATCGCCCACCACTCGAAAATAGCACGCTCGCCTCCGAGCGTCAAAACTCATAAAACCAACAAGTTACACAGTTACACAGTTACACGGGTGCGAAGTCGGTGAGATCCTTGAACGCCGCATAGCGTGCGTGGATCTCGTCGCGGTTGAGTGCCGCAAGCCGCCCCGTCCCGATGTCTTCGACGCAGAACGACCCCATCACGCTACCGAAGATGATCGCCTGACGGACGCTCTCGTGGGTGATTTCGTCGTGAGAGGCGAGATAGCCCATGAATCCGCCCGCGAAGCTGTCCCCCGCCCCGGTCGGGTCGACCACCGTCTCGAGCGGAAACGATACCGTCGCGAAGCGCTCGCCTTCCCGAAAACACAGGACTCCGTACTCACCCCGCTTCACGACGAGCGTTTTCGGTCCCATTTCGCGGATGGCTGCCGCCGCTTTCACCAAGTTGTGGACGCCCGCGAGCTGACGGGCCTCCTCGTCATTGATGACGAGCACGTCGATCCCCTTCAACATTCTCGCGAGCTCGTCCGGGGTACGCTCGATCCAGTAGTTCATCGTATCGGCGCCAATCAAGCCTGGTTTCGGCACCTGCTGCATGACGTCGACTTGCAAATCGGGGTGAATGTTGGCGAGGAATAGAAGCCGCGAGCTCTTGTAGTCCTCCGGAACGACCGGCTGGAATCCTTCGAAGACGCCGAGCTCGGTGAACAGCGTGGTCCGCTCGGTCAAGTCGTCGCTGTACTCCCCGCCCCAGCGAAAGGTCTTGCCCTTCGCGCTCTCCAGTCCGGTGAGGTCGATGGAGCGTCCGTCGAACACCTTGCGCTCCGCGGGGCCGAAGTCGTCGCCCACGACCGCGACGACGTTGACGTCCGTGAAGTACGAGGCCGAGAGGGCGAAATAGGTCGCGGCACCGCCGACGACGTTGTTGGCTTCGCCGCTAGGCGTCTTGAGGTCGTCGAATGCGACGGACCCCACTACGAGAATAGACATGGGATGCTCCTTCTTAAGGAATGGCACGGGTGATTGGACATCGCTCGGGCGAAATGACACGACAAAGAGATGCGTGCCCGGCTCTAACTACTTGACATATTTGGAGATCAAAGGGGCCAGGTCTCTTTTGACGCTATCCGGTATGTAGTCCGGCTGCGTGATGATCGCCGAGCTCAGGGCATCGGCGCAGGGAGACGGCGCGTCGAGATCGATAGCCTTCACGGTTTGGCGGATGATCTTGCGGGCCGTCTCGGCGTTCTTGTGGAGATTACCGATGATCTGCTCGACCGTGACCGAGGCGTGGCTCACGTGCCAGCAGTCGTAATCCGTGACGAGCGCCATCGTCGCGTAGGCGATCTCGGCTTCCCGGGCGAGCTTCGCCTCCTGGAGGTTCGTCATGCCGATGATGTGCCCTCCCCACGATCGGTAGAGCTCCGACTCCGCGAGCGTCGAGAACTGAGGCCCTTCCATACAGACGTAAGTGCCACCCTCGTGCATCCGCGTGTCCGTCGCCTTGCCCGCTTCGAGCATCAAGCTCGAGAGGTTGGGACAAAACGGCTTCGAGAACTCGGCGTGAACCGCGATGCCGTTCCCGAAAAAAGTGGAGATGCGGCCGCGCGTTCGATCGATGAATTGATCGGGGATGACCACATCGAGAGGATGGAGGTCTTCCTTCAAAGAGCCGACCGCACTCGCGGAGAGTATGTGCTCCACACCGAGGAGCTTGAAGCCGAAGATGTTGGCCCGGAAGTTGAGCTCACTCGGGAGAAGACGATGCCCCTCGCCGTGCCGCGCGAGAAAAGCCACCGACCGGCCCTCGAGCTGCCCGACGACGTACTTTCCCGACGGCTCACCGAACGGAGTCTCGAGGCTTACCTCCTGCACGTCCTCGAGCCCATCCATCTGGTAGAGGCCACTGCCTCCAATTACCCCAATCTTCGCTTCCACCACTCTAATCGGCCTCCTCTGCCATCGCGTGCGTGTCAACGCACAAACGAACAAGCCTACCTCGAAGAGTTATCGCTGTCCATTGCGCGTGCGCCACCAGAGATGGTGGCGGGACTCAAGCCTGTTTCAGCTCGACGAGGACTCCGTGACTCGATTTCGGGTGGACGAACGCGACGAGATGTCCGCCCGCACCCGGACGCGGCTCATGGTCGATGAGCGTCGCCCCTTGTTCCTCGAAGTCCCGGAGTGAGGCCACGATGTCGTCCACCTCGAAGCAAATATGGTGAACCCCTTCTCCTCGACGCTCGAGAAACTTCCCCACCGTCGAAGCGTCGCCCAGCGGCTCGAGGAGCTCCAAGTTGCTGCCGCCGACCGGCATGAACAGCGCGGCGACACCGAACTCCGGCAGGTCGTAGCGCTCTGCCGTCTGAAGACCCAAGAGGGAGCCGAACCGACGCGATGCCTCGTCCAAGCTTCGAACCGCGATCCCGACGTGATGTATTTTCATAGTCTCAAACTCTCGAGCAATCGCTCCGCGGCTTCGTAGGGAGACAGCTCGTGCGCTTCGATCCGCGCGACGACTTCCTTCCAGCGCTCCGCCGGTATCCGATCGCGAACGAGGCTCTGGAGGGCGTTGTGAAGCCACGCATCGAGCAAGTGCCGCTCTCCCTCCACCTCGAGAATCCTGTCCACGAGTCCGGCCACGCCGGTCCCGTCGAGCGCCACCGTGCGATGCACTGGCACTCCGTTTCCGAGCACGTGCAGCTCCTCGGCAACGAGGCCCGCGCCCTCACGGTCGGCCTTGTTGACCGCGAGAACGTCTGCGATCTCCATCAGGCCCGCTTTGCTCGCTTGAATCACATCACCGAGGCCGGGCGCGAGCACGACCACGGTGACATCGACGGCGGCGGCCACTTCGATCTCGTCCTGCCCGGCGCCTACCGTCTCGACGACGATGAAGTCCTTTCCGGCCGCCTCGAGCAGAATCATGGCCTCGAAGGCGGCGGCAGCGAGTCCGCCCACATGGCCTCTCGTAGCCATGCTCCGCACGAATATCCCCGGGTCCTCGGCGCTCGCATCCATACGGGCGCGGTCACCGAGAAGCGCTCCACCGGTAAAAGGACTCGTGGGATCGATCGCGAGTATGGCGACCTCGTGACCCCGCGCGCGCGCGACCTTGCCGATAGCATCAGCCAGCGTGCTCTTGCCGACCCCGGGCGGACCGGTCAGCCCGACCAGCTTGCTCGAGCGCTCATCGGCGAACAGCTCGGCGGTGATGCGACGGGCATCCGGACTGCGGCTCTCGACGAGTGTCAGCGCTCGCGCTAACGCGCGTGTGTCACCGGCGCGCACGCCCGTGACGAGTGTCTCGACATCCAAGGGACAAGCTTACCGGCCAGCTCAGAGCGAGAGCAACTGGCGAGCGATGACCATACGCTGGATCTCGGAGGTCCCCTCGCCGATCGTCATCAGCTTCGCGTCACGGTAATAGCGCTCCGCCGGGTAGTCGCGCGTATAGCCGTAGCCGCCGAGTATCTGCACGCCTTCCTCCGCCGCCCTCACCGCCACTTCACTGGCGTAGAGCTTCGCCATCGCCGACTCTTTGTTCACGGTGCGGCCACGGTCCTTCAGATAAGCAGCGCGATGCACCAGCAGCCGTGAGGCCTCGATCTGCGTGGCCATATCAGCGAGCTTGAACCGGATCGCTTGAAAACCGCCGATCGCACGGCCGAACTGCTTACGCTGCTGTGCGTAGTCCCGAGCGCAATCGAAGGCCGCCTGCGCGATGCCGAGTGACATCGCCCCGATGCTGATACGCCCACCATCGAGCACTTTCAACGCTGCGATGAAACCCTCCCCGCGCTCGCCGAGCAGATGACAGCTGGGAATACGGCAGTCCTCGAAGACCATCTCGGCGGTGTCCGAGGCACGATGTCCGAGCTTTCGCTCCTTCTTGCCGGCACGAAAGCCCGGCGTTCCTTTCGGCACGATGAACGCGGAGATGCCGTGCTTGTCCTGGTCCGAGTCCGTGACCGCCATCGCGACCGCGACGTCACAAAGCGACCCGTTGGTCGTGAAGGTCTTGCTTCCGTTCAGGACCCATTCGTCCCCGTCGAGGACGGCGGTCGTCCGCGTCCCACCCGCATCACTACCGGCGCCGGGCTCGGTGAGGCTCCAACCTCCGAGCCATTTCCCCGCGGCCAAGGGCCGTAGAAACTTCTCCTTCTGCGCATCCGTGCCCTGCTCGTAAATGTGGTTCGAGCAAAGAGAGGTATGAGCCGCGACCGTGATCCCCACGGACGCATCCGCGCGGGCCAGCTCCTCGATGACGATCGCGTAGTCTACGTAGTTGAATCCACCGCCATCGAGGCTCTCGGGAAAAATCACTCCCATGAAGCCGAGATCGGCGAGCTTTGAAACGACCTCCGCCGGGAACTGCTCCTTGTCATCCCACTCCGAAGCGTGTGGTGTGATCTCCTTTTCGGCGAACTCGCGCACGGCTCGGCGCAACTCTATCTGATGGTCGTTCTCGTCGAAATTCATGATTCCCCTGTAGTTGGTTTCTATCTCAATTGTAGATCCCGGAGACGAGACGGCGGCAACTTTATGCGTCACCGCTACTTACCTAACGGTAGGGCAGCACGAACGCACTGGGGCGTGGGGCGTGGAATTTGCAACCGAGGCCCTCGTTCACGAGAATTCAGTGAAGACCCATGGCTAAACGCTCGACAAAGCAAAAGCGGCGGCGGAGAGTCCTCACGTTTCTCACGCTCGGCCTGCTGACCGTCACCATCGTCGCCCTCGCCTACGCGAACGCCTTTTTACTTTCGCTGCCGGACGTCTCCTACCTTGCCGCAGAGAATCCGGACGAAACCGCGCTCATGCGCGCGCGGGGCGCGGAGCGGCGGCAAACGTGGGCCTCACTCGAGGATATTTCACCGCACCTCATACGCGCCGTCATTCTCGCGGAGGACGCGGCTTTTTATTCTCACGCCGGCTTCGATACGCATGAGATCAAGGAGGCCTTCAAGCGCAACTGGGAGGCCGGGCGCACGGTACGGGGCGCCAGCACGATTAGCCAGCAACTCGCGAAGAACCTGTTCTTGTCCACGGATCGGACGTACACTCGCAAGCTCGAGGAGGCATTCATCACCTATCGGCTCGAGAAGAGCCTCTCCAAAGACCGCATCCTGGAGATCTATCTGAACGTCATCGAGTGGGGTGACGGCGTGTACGGCGCAGAAGCCTCCGCCAGGGACCTCTACCGACAATCAGCCAAGTGGCTCGACCCGACCCAGGCAGCAACGATGGCGGCGATGATACCCAATCCGATCCGTTTTCACCCTTGCACGAGTCCGACGTCGCTGCGCCCCCGCCGGGACCGCATCCTCCGTCTCATGGCCGCCACCGGCTCGGTGAGTCAAGCGGTGCTCGAGACGGCGTCGAAGCGCACGCCGCTCGTCGCGAATTGCGGTCAGCGCCGTTGAGGGGCCTCTAGTCGCCCGCCTTGCCGAAGGGTAATCGATTCAGTCCGACCCGGCCGTTGCTCAGCACCATGATGATGTCCTGAATGGTGCGGATATCTTCCAGCGGGTTTCCGGACACGACGATGAGATCGGCTTCCATGCCCGGCTCGAGTACTCCGGTTCTGTCGTCGATCTGCAGCAGCTCGGCGGCGGTCACCGTCCCCGATTGGATCGCCGCGAGAGGGGTCATCCCCAGCTCGACGAAGTTGACGACTTCCATCGTGATCCGCGCGATGCTCTCCGGCCCGTAGCTCGTATCCGCGCCCGTCACCATCGGAATACCCATCTCGAGCGCACGTTTGAACGTGTCCTCGATGCGCGGCAACATGTGAAGGCCACGGATCTTGACCACAGGATTGTCGTAGTCACCGCCCGGCTCCAGGAGATCGATCATCGTGGTGTAGGTCGGCACGAAATAGGTGCCTTTTTCCTTCATCAGCTCGAGCGTTTCGTCCGACAAGTAGGTACCGTGCTCGATGCTGCGGACGCCCGCACGAACCGCCGCGAGCGCGCCCTCGTCGCCGTGAGCATGGCAGAGAACTGAGACGCCGTACTTCGCGGCTTCATCGACGACGACCTGGAGCTGCTCGGACGTGTAGACCTGCTCACGCGGGTCCGTCGTCGGCGTTCCGGCACGCTCGGTCCCGCGAGTCTTGATCACGCGCGCGCCATTTTCGATATTCACACGTACGAGCGCTCTCAAGTCGTCTTCGGTCTCTATCGGCACCGCGAGGTGGATGAGATCGGGCGAGGCGAGTACACCGTCTCCGATATAGGGAGTGACGTAGACGCCGGCGCCCAGATATTCCGGCCCCACGAGGACGCCGGCTTGCGTCATCGCTCCGATGACGACATCTTTGTACGACCCGACGCTCGCGCCTCGAACCGTCGTCACACCGGAGCGAAGCGCGCGCTTCGCCTGCTCCGTCGTGTCGAGATGGGTGTGCGCGTCCATGAGACCCGGAAGCACATAAGCCCCGTCGACGTCGATGACCTCGGCTCCCGACGGCGGAGCGACGCTCCCCACCGAGACGACCTTGCCGTCGGCCACGACGACGGTCGCGGATTCAGTGACACTCCCGGTTCGAACGTCGATGACGTTCGCGTTCGTAAGCGCGAGATGCGGCTGTGGCAGCGGCTCCTGCCCCGCACCAAGAGCGGCAATCGGCAGGAGCAGCTTCAACCAAAGCATTGTTTCAAAACCCTTCGAGCTTTCCGGCTTTCTTGTAGCACTGCCAGATGATGTGCCAGCCGAGAGCGATGATGACGAGCCAGCCAATCCAGTAGGTCCCGGTCGACAGACCGAGATTGCCACCCGAAAAGTAAGTCGTGTGTTGCCCGATCATGGCCCAGAACAACGGCAGAGACATGTACGTGTTGTGCTTCGAGCGAAGCCCGGCCAAAGCGGGATCCGCCTTGTCGGGCGCTTCCCCGTTCTTGACGGCGCGGATGATCCGTTGCTGTGCCGGCCAAATGCGGTACCACACATTGAACGCCATCGCCGTTCCGAACAGCGCGCCGGTATGGATCAGCGTGCCGCGATAGCTGAACTGTCCAAAGCTGACATACAAGAAAACGACGGCGGACAGCAGGACGAACGTCAAGATGACGGCCGCTCTCAGATTGTTCTTGAGACCGCTATTCCAAATCGCGTCGTAGACGAAGACCCCGAGAAACGTGACCGCGATCATCACGATCGGGCCCGGCCCCCATTCCGCACCGGTATCGAGGACGAGTCCTTGATGGTAGTAGACGAGCAGCAACAAGAAGACGCCCGTGATCCATGTCCACGCCGCACCCCAGCGAAACCAAAAGAGTGCGCGGGGCATTAGCTCCGGGACGACTTGCTTTTTAGCCGCTCCGTCGAGCTTCGCGGCCATTTGGCCGTTCACGAAGTTGAAGTAGTAGAGGTGACCAATCCAGAGAATCCCGACGAAGATATGCATCCATCGGAAGATTGCCTCTAATCCATCCATTTCCCCTCCTCAGTAGACAGGTCGAATTGAAGCGAAAATTGCGGCGCGAGTCTACCATCGGCAGTGAGGCGTGTCCATCAGATCTGAGTAGGTTGGTCAAATTAGTCGCCGATCACGCCACCCGCGTTTACGCAAGACGGATCGTCAGACCGGCGGTCGGTTTCCTTCCCCGTAGCCGGTGAGCTCGACGAAACCGACTCCGGTCGCTCGGCCGTCGATTTCCACTGCACCCTCCCAGTAATAGACGCCTCCCGGCAAGCGGCTGCGATTCTCCTGATCCGGAACCGCGGCACGCACCTCGAGCGTAAGGCCGGAGTCGAGCCGAATGCGCCAGCGGCTCGGGTAGCGCGCGCCCGTCGACGGACTCGACCAGTGTCCCAGCACGGACACCTCGAAGTCGTCCTCGTCCAAGTAAACGACGCGGTCGGAACCCGTGGGGTCGACGAGCGTTCCGCTCGCAAAGTCGACGCTACCGTCGCTCGCTCGCATCAAGTAGAGCATGAGGTCCCGTCCGTCATCGAGTCGCAAGCTGAACCAGTCCCACCCGGCCTGGTGATCCGCGAGATGGGAAGAGCTGAACTCCTTGTCCATCCAGCTCGTGCCGCGGACGTCGAAACGTTCCCCGTCCCAGGTCAGCGTGCCTTCGGTGGGAAGTCTGGTGAAGCTGTAATACTGGCTCGCGGCGTTCTCGCTATCCGCCTTGCGGCTCAAGCCAAGCGGCCCCTGAAACACGACGGCGTCGTCGATCCGAGTCGTGAGGCGAAACGACATTCCCTGCCGGTCATCCGCCGCCGAAAGCTCGAAGCCCTCGCCGCTCCAGTCGAGCCACCAGAGCGCCTTCGTTCCCGCCGGAGCGCGGGACCACCCTATCCGCTCCGCGGGATGTTCTTCGAACGCGGCGAGGAGCGGTATCTCACGGTGGAGCACTTCGGAGAAGACGTGCCGCCCGGTCGATAGATCGGTGACAGCCGCATGTCCCATGATGGCGCTACTCGTGACCCAGGCCGAGTCGAGCGCCGGCCGCTCCTCGGTGATACCAATCCGGAAGAAGGTGAATTGATAGGCAAAGCGGGGACGCGAAACGTCGCCGGTATGGAGATGGCCGGTGAAGTACCACCATTCCGTGCGATAACCGTCATGTGCCCAATGATCTTCGGGAAAGGACCACGGATAGTCGTCGACGGCGACTCTCCATTCCGGAGTCGCGAGGAGAGCGATCGCGAACCAAATCGCGCGCATCAGAGATCCTCTCGCCGAAGCTCGGTCGCCGGGATCCGGCTCGCGATCACCGCCGGATAGACACTCGCAAGCGTTGAGGCGACGAGCACCGCAGCGTTTTGAGACAGCACGAGCCCGGTCGGCCAGTACACGGAAATGGTCCACCCGAAGAAGGCTCGATTGACGACGAAGATCAGAACGAGCGCGAACGCGATCCCCGCCGCGGTCCCCAAAACGACTCCGGTGGTCCCCATTCCGAGCCCCTTCCCCAAATACATCCGAAAAATCTGAGCACGCGACGCACCGAGAGCGCGATAGAGCGCGAGCTCCGCCACCCGCTCGCGCGCGAGGACGAACAGCGTCAACGTCACGCCACAGACCGCGATCAACAAGCTCATGTAGCGGAGGAGTCGCGTGACGGCGAACGTCTGGTCGAAAACTTCCATCGCCCGCTCACGGAGTCCGCGGTTGCTCCGGAAGACGATCGGGACCTCCCGAAAACGATATCGGAGCTCGTCGACGATGCTCTCCGCGTCACTCGACTCCGCCAGATACAGCGCGACGCTCGACACGGGTCCGGGGCCGAAGTGCCGCTCCATCGTTTCCAGACTCACGAATGCCGATCCGAGCTCGCCACTGTAGTCATAGTAGACGGCCGCGATCGGAAGCTCGACCACACCGTCCGGCCCCTCGATCGGCAAGACTTCACCCACGTGCACGCCGAGCTTTCGAGCGAGGGTCTCTCCGACGAACACCTCGTCCGGCGGCAAGCGAGTCGAGTCGCCTTCGACGAGGGCGAACCGCTCTCGCCCGCTTGGAGTCTCCGCATCGACCGCCGCGAGTGAGAAGCGGCGTGATCCGGAAGACGCGAAGAACTGCCGCATCCTATCCACGTGAGTGACCGCCGGATAAGCCTTCAGGCTCGCGAGCACGTCTTCCGCGAAAACGCCGCCGCGCCGCCCTGACGGGGTAGACACATAGATATCCGCGCGCACCGTCTGATCGATCCAGATCTCGAGCGTCTGACGGAAGCTCGAGACCATCACTGTCACCCCAACGACCATGCTCACCGCGATTGCGAGCGCAGCGACGGCGATCGGCGTGGTCTGGAGCTGCCTGCCGAGCGCTTTGGCGCCGTAAGCCAACCCGAAGGATCGCACGCGAAGCAGACCCGACAGGCGACGGACGAGCCAAGGTGAGAGGAGGGGGATCGCCGCGATCAGCAAGAACGCCTGTACGAATCCCGCGAACCGGAAGCGATCGCCGAACGCGAAATAGATCGCCACGATCGCCCCCAGCACCGCGAGTCCGGCGGCGAACAAAGCGGGCGCTCGCTCGGACACGCGGTCGTGCAACGGGAATGCCGCGAGTAGCGATCGTGTGTCCTTGCGACCAAGCTCGAGCGCAGGCACGAGCGCGCCCAAACAGGCGCCGAACAGGCCGACGGCCCCCCCCAGGACGAAAAACCACAAAGGGACGTCGAGCCGGTGAATCTCTTCGAGGAGATACAAGTTCGAGACCGTGGCGCTCACCCGATCGACATTTGCGCGAGCGGCGAGATAGCCCAGAGGCATCCCGACCCCAACGCCCAAGAGTCCGAGTAGACCGACATCCGCAACCAGGAGGCCCATGACCTGTCGATGCGTCGCCCCGAGCGAGCGAAGAAGCCCGAACTCGGTGCGGCGTCGTACGAGGTTGGCTTGGGTGCTGCTGTAGACGAGGAACCCGCCGACGAAGAGGCTGACAAGGCTCAAAGCGGTGAGGTTCAAACGAAACGCGCTCAGGAGACCGGCCGCCTGTTGCTCGCGTTGCTCCGGAGTCAACACGGATGCGCGCGACGCCAGGGCCCGCTCGAGAGCGGACGCGACGACGTCAGCGCTCTCCCCCTCTCGCAGCTTGACGTCGATCTGGTGCAGCACCTCCGGAGCGCCCAGGAGGGACTGGACTTGCGCGATATCCATCACCGCGAGGCGAGGACTGGCCAACGGTGTCGCGCGCTGAAAATCCGAAAAGGCGCCGATCATAAGAGAAGCTTTTCGAGTACCGACGCTCACCGCGACCCGCTCCCCGAGCTCCCAGCCACGCTCCCGGGCAAAGCTCGGCGTCACCGCCACCCATCCCGGCGTCTCGAGGGCGGTTCCCACGGCGACAGCGGCGCCCTCCCAAGGCACGTCCACCGGAGTGAAGAAATCGACGCCTACCACCTGGAGGAAGACCGCCGGTTCATCGGCTGGCCCCTCGACGAGAACATCGACACGCGCCATCGGCCACGCCGCTTCGACGCCCGGGGTGGAGAGCACGATCGGATAGGACTCCGGAGGGAGCGTGGGCATCTTGCCGACCACCATCAGGTCGGCATTACCGCTGACGGCGTCCATGCTGCCGCGAAATGCGCTCAGCGCGTTCAAGTTGATGATCTGGATCGAGACGACGGAGGCGACGCCGAGCGCGACCCCCGCCACGCTCAACGCGAATAGAGTCGCCCCCCCTTTGAGCTGTGACTGGAGAGCCCGGACGAAATAGCGAGTCAAAATGTCACGCCGGATCGATCTTCCCACTTTGAAGGCGCACGCGATGGTCCGCTCGACGCGCTTGCTCATCGCTATGGGTCACATAGAGAAGCGCGCCGCCTTCGTCGTCGACGAGTCGCATCAATAGGTCCATGACGACCTCCGAGTTGCCGTCGTCGAGGTTGCCCGTCGGCTCGTCCGCCAAGAGTAGACGGGGTTTTCGTACGAGCGCACGGCAGATCGCGACACGCTGCATCTCCCCGCCGCTGAGCTTTCCCGCGTCTTGCGATTCCTGCGCGGACATACCGACGCGCTCGAGCAGCTCGCGCGCGCGGCCCTCGATATCCTTGTCCCGGGCGATCCAGCCCGGCAACGAGACGTTCTCGAGGACCGTCAAATGGGGCAAGAGGTAGAAGAACTGAAACACGAGCCCGATATCGTTGCGCCGCAGCACCGTTCGCTGCTGGTCCGTCATCGCGCCCACGTCCCGACCGAGACAGGAGACCGTCCCGGCGCTCGGGACATCGATCCCGGCCGCGAGGTGCAAGAGCGTGGACTTGCCGCTGCCACTACGACCGGTCACGGCGAGCTTCTGCCCAGCCGCCACGGCGAAAGACACGTCGTCGAGCGCCTTGTGCACCCTCGCGCCGGGCTGAGGATAGTGCTTGGAGACCCCTTGGAAACGAAGGACCGGCGCGGTCGTCACTTGAACAACGCCTGAACGTCCTTGAACTTGGGATGGCGCGCGTCTCCGAGAAGCTCGAACGCCGCCGCTTCGGCCGTGGTCAGAATCACTCCGGCGCGCTCCATCCTCGCGAGGGCAGTGTCACGGTCGAGAGCGCGGCGTGAATCGACCGCATCCACGGCAACGTGCACGGTGACCCCGCGCTGGAGGAGGTCGTGAGCCGTCTGACTCACACACACGTGAGACTCGATGCCGCACAGCAACGCACGGCGCGCCGACAGCTCGACCAAACGCGCGGAGACGTCGTCGCTCCCACACGAGCTGAAACACGTTTTCTCGTACGCCTCACCCTCGCCGATAGCCTCGCGAATCGCGGACACCGTCGGACCAAGACCCTTCGGGTATTGCTCCGTCACGAGGATCGGCAGCGAGAGCGCTTGGAACGTGTTCACCAGGCGGGACGCGTTCGCGACCAACGCCTCGAAGCCCGGGATCGCGTTTTGAAAACACTCCTGAATATCGACGACGATGAGACAGGCGCCCGAGGCGTCCAAGATATCGGGATGTTTATTGGTCATGGGTCTCCACGAATTGTATTCACGGTGCCGTCGGCTTCGCCACGCGATGGGCGCGATCCAGGAGATCGACGGCGTAGAGAACGAAGCAAAACGAGATCGTGAACATTTTCCACGCACTCCCGTTCGGCCCCCAAGAGGTGCCGGCGGTCAAGAAAACAAATCCGAGAATCGCGAGCGACGAAGCCAAATACAAGGCTCCGGAGCGCCGTTGTCGCACGACGACGACGAGGTGGTACACGAGAGCTTGGAGTGCGAACGCAAACAGAAAGCCGGAGGAGCCAAGCCACAGACGAGGCCCGTTGATCGCAGTCACCGGAAAGCTCATGACGGAGACGACACCGGGCATGATGAGAGTGCCCAGTCGAGGATAGTCATGGAATAACCGGGTCGTGTGGTGCACGAACGGAAGTATCACCAAAACGCCGGTGCAAAGCGTCATGAAGAAGGTGAACCGGGACGGCCCCCACGCTTCCAGCTCGACGAGCGCCGCCGCGAGTGCTACCGCGAGCCCCATTCCCCCTAAGAAGCTCGCCTTCCGCATCGCTGCTTTCGGCCAGCCCAGGCGCGGAAGAGCGAGGGCGAACAAGAGCGCCGCGGTAACCAGAAGCAACATAGAGCTCACGAGCAAGGGGCCGGGGTCGCTCCCCGGTAGCCAGCGGTTCAGATAGGGGGTGGCGCCAAAAGCGAGCATCAATACGAGCAGCGGCCAGCGCTGCGTCGGAACGAGGCCGGTGAAATCGAGCGAACGGGACGCGAGTCTCAGATATTTCGACTGCAACAAGAGGTAGCGGAGAAAGAACGTCGCGGACAGGAAAAGGCCTGCGGCACGAAGCCATGGCCAGCGCGGCGGGGCAGCGTCTTGAACGAAGATCACGAGAAACAAGATCACCGAGAGCTGCAGGTTGCGGCGGATCGAGCTCTGCTCGCGCTCGCCGTCACTTCCACTCGCCGCGGGCAGGTAGTAGGCCAGCGCCCGGCCACCGGCTCGGATAGACGCGTATGCGCCGACGACGGCGCATACAAGCCACCACCAGAAGCCACCGGTACCGGAAGCAGCGAGACGCCCTCCCCAACCCAGGGCGGCGACGAGCGGAAAAAAAAGTCCGAGCCGGATCGGAACCGAGGACGGCGACGCGAAGAACAAGCCAATCGCGGCCAACGCGAGCACGAGACGGCGCTCATCGGGGAGCTCGAGCCGATAGGCGTATACGAGCGCAGCGCTCGCTATCAACGTGAGCGCGAGAAGAGCGTCACTCGGGCGCGGCAGTCGTCTCGTCGAGATCTTTGTAGAGGAACTGTCTTCGGATGTCACGCACCGGCTCCCCATCGATCTCCGCATAGGGGTAGATGAAGAAATTCAGCGCCGGACCCGCCTGCTGCGGATTCAGCTTGATGTCGCGTCCGACCGTGAACTCGACCCTGTTCTCGTCATGGGCGCCAAAGAAGTAGTCACGCTTGTCGGGATTCAAGTTCGCCTCGGAAGTGTCGACGGGGACCCACCCAAAGCCGGGCACGTAGAACTCCGCCCAGCAATGGTACCCATCGATTTCGCCCTCTCCGCGCTCGGTCGGGATCGGAAACCCGATCTGGAACTTCGCCGCGATCTTGACGGCGCGCGCGAAGCCTATGAAGACGGCATGAAAATCCGTGCAGTTGCCGCGTTTCGTGTCGCACGCATAGTAGATGTCTCCACGCCCCCAGCCGGTGCCGCTCTTGTCATATTCGAGGTTGTCGACCGTGTAGTCGAAGATGGCCTTCGCCTTCTCCACCACCGTCGTCTTCCCCGCGACGACGGCCTCGGCTTGCTCACGGATATTGTCGTCGAGAGGCACGAGACGGTCGGGTCGAAGCCAACGCGAGGCGCTCGCATCGACATAGCCCATATCGTCTTCGAGCTCGGCGAACTCGGTCTCGACGTGCTCTCGTCGCGTCACTCGAAACGTCATCGCGACCCGCAGCTCGGTGAGCTCCGTCGCGTCCGTCGACACGAACAGCATCGAGTTACGGTACTCGTATTCCTGATAGACCTTCGTCGGGACGGGCGCGTCGATCGACACCAAGCGAACCTCTTGGTAGTCGTCACCCTTCGGATAGGGCAGCCACATTTGAAGCCGGCCGGATCCCTCCGGCACGTCGAGCTCCGCCACGTAGGTAAACTCGAATCGGCGCTCGGACGGCTCGCCGAGGTGCGCGGACGCGAAAAGCGACAAAGCGAGAAGAAACGTTACCCTCATTTATTGGCTCCATTGCGTGTCGCCACGATCTGGGCCATGACCGACAGCGCGATCTCTTCCGGAGAGCGCGAGCCGATCGCAAGGCCGATCGGCGCGTGGATCCGTTCCAACTCTTCCTCGGCCATGCCCCTGTCGACGAGCCTGCGGCGCCGTTTCTCGTGGGTGCGACGACTTCCGAGCGCGCCCACGTAGAAAGCGGGACTCGGGAGCGCGACTTCGAGTGCCGGGTCGTCGAGCTTCGGATCGTGCGTCAACGTCGCCACGGCCGTCGAGCGATTCAACCCTAGACCGCGAAGAGCGTCATCGGGCCACTCGCGTACGAGCGAAGACGCGTGTGGGAAGCGCTCGTCGCTCCCGAACACACCACGAGGATCGACGACGACGGTACGGTAGCCCAGCGAATTGGCCATCGTCGTCAAGGAGACGGCGACGTGAACGCCTCCCACCATCACCAGAGACGGCGGAGGAAGCTCGACATCGACGAAAATGGCTTCAGCGTCATCGGGTGAGACCCAGCCGGAGACCCCTTCGCGGAGCGCTTGCGTCCCTGCCGCCGTCAATGCGCTCGCGACCGCGTCCGAGCCAGCGGGCTCAGCGGCATCGCCTCCATCAGCGACGACGACGCTCCGACCCAAACCGTCTCCCTTCACGACAACAGCGCGCGCGGCGGCCTGCTCGCTCCGATAAGCGCTCGTGAACGACTCCCAGACGGCATCGGTCAGAGGCTCGACGAAGATATCGATCGTGCCGCCGCACGAGAGCCCGACATCCCATGCCGTTTCGTCAGAGACGCCGAAATGCAGCAGCTTCGGCGTGCCCGCGTCCAAAGCCTCTCGTGCTTCTTCGACGACCGCGGACTCGACGCAGCCGCCACTGACCGACCCAACGATGTGCGCATCACGCGTCATCGCCATCTTCGCTCCCGGCCCGCGGGGACCCGAGCCCCAGGTGCGCACCACCGTCGCGAGAGCAATCTCCTCACCCGCTTCGCGCCAGGAGTCGACGTCTCGAACGATGTCTTTCAGGGACATGGTCAGTGGATCCTCTCGAGGTGTTGTCCGAGCTGTTTCAAGCTCGCTAGATTATGCACCGGAAGGAAGTCATCCACATAGGGAAGAGCCGCGACCATGCCGCGGGTCAAGGGCTCGTACGCCTCCGATCCTAGCAGCGGGTTCAACCAAATCAGACGATGGCAGCTCCGCCGCAGCCGCGCCATCTCGTCCGAAAGAACATCCGGCTCGCCGCGATCCCAGCCGTCGCTGATGAGCAAGACGACCGCGCCGCCCCCGAGAACGCGTCGCGCCCAATCATAGTTGAAAGTGTGCAGGCACTCGCCGATACGTGTGCCGCCCGCCCAATCCACGACCGCGTGTGAGACGCCCGAGAGCGCGCGTTCGATGTTGCGCTCATGCAAATGTCGGCTGAGCCGCGTCAACCGCGTCCCGAACGCGAACGCTTCGACACGTTGGCCGAGCCCTTGGGTCAAACCGTAGACGAAATGAAGCAGCAAACGCGTGTAGCGCTCCATGGAGCCGCTGATATCCGCGATGACGACGAGGGGGCGAGGCTTCTCGCGCGGCTTGCGGCGCGCAAAGCTCAGGATCTCACCGCCATGGCGCAAGCTACGTCTCATGGTCCGTCTCAGATCGAGGATCCCGCCGCGACCCGGGCGGTGCCGACGCGTTCGCCGCTCTCCGAGCCGCCAGACGAGGGCCGCGATGAGACGACGTACCTCCACGATCTCCTCCTCGCTCAGCTCGGAAAAGTCTTTCTCGGAAAGGGCCTCGCCGGAGCTGAACGTCTTCTCGACTTCGAGGACGTCACGCGTCTCGGCATCCTCCGGCAGGGATTCTTGTGGTGCGTCGGCCTGAATGCTCGGCGGTGCCACGAGGGGCTCGGGTTGGCGTCTCTTGATACGACGCCCCGCGAGCTCGTGCAGCTCCCAATCCGCGAGCGGCTTTTGCCAGAACATCTGGAAAGCTTCGTCGAACAAGGGGATGTCCTCTCGCCGGTGTACGAGCAAAGAGCGCGACGCATGGTAGAAATCCGAGCGCACTCCGATCGAGACGAAGCCCAGTGCTTTGACGAGGTCCATCAATCGTCCCGGGTTGACGTCGAGCCCCACGCCCCGCAGGACACGGCCGAACAAGACGAGATTTGCCAACAGGTGGCCGGAGCTCTCCGTCGGCACCGGTTAACCCGCGGCTTGCACGCGCCCGAGGATCGCCTGGACCCGCTCGCCTCTCACTTTATCGATGTCGTCCCGATACTTGAGCAAGGCTCCCAACGTCTCGTCGACGACGGACTCGTCGAGCGCTTCACGATCGAGCGCCACGAGCGCGTTCACCCAATCGAGTGTCTCCGCGATCCCGGGCACTTTGTAGAGCTCCATCTCGCGAAGCTCCTGCACGAAGCGCGTCACTTGACGTGACAGCCCATCCGACGCCTCCGGAAGCTTGGCCCTCACGATCTCGAGCTCCTTGTCGAAGGACGGGTAGTCGATCCAGAAATACAAACAACGCCGCTTCAGCGCGTCGTGCACTTCCCTCGTGCGGTTGGACGTCACGACCACCACAGGAGGATGCTCGGCTGCGAACGTCCCGATCTCCGGCACGGTGACTTGAAAATCCGAGAGAAGCTCCAGCAGGAACGCCTCGAACTCCTCGTCGCTACGATCGACTTCATCGATCAAGAGCACGGGCGCTCGATCCATACGACTATCGATCGCCTGCAAGAGCGGACGTCTCAACAGGAATTCCGGGCCGAAGAGCTCGCTCTCCTCGAGCTTGTCACCCCGACTCTCGGCGAGGCGGATATGCATCATCTGCCTCGTGTAGTTCCACTCGTAGACGGCCTGGCTGACGTCCAGTCCTTCGTAGCACTGGAGGCGGATAAGCTTCGTACCCAGAAGCTTCTCCAAGACTTTCGCGATCTCGGTCTTGCCCACCCCTGCCTCGCCTTCGAGGAACAAAGGCCGGCCGAGCTTCAACGCCAGGAAGATACTGGTCGCCAGGCCGCGGTCCGCGATGTAGAGGTGCTCCCTCAGCCGGGCGGTGAGCTCCTCGATCGTCCCGATCGACAAAACAGCGCTACTTCTGCTTCTTCGCTCGCTTGACCGCTTCAGCGATCGCGCGCCGAGACAACACCGTCGCTAGATGCGTCCGGTACTCTCCCGACGCGTAGATGTCGCCCAAGGGGAACTCGATCGCGTCCGCCACGTTCTCGCACGCGGAAGCGATTCCCGTCGCGGTCGGCTTGTGTCCGGACAGTGCGTGGTCGACCGCGGTCACGACGACCGGGTTCGGTGTCACACCACCGATCACGAGTCGCACGTTATCCACGGTGCCTCCGTCGAGCGTGACGACCGCGGCCGCGCCCACCACGGCGTAGCTCGAGGCCGGGTGTCGATGCTTCAAATAGCAGCCGCCCTGCCCGGGCTGCATCGTCGGGACGCTCACTTCCGTCAAGACTTCGCCGGCTTTCAGCGCCGTCTCGAACAAGTCGACGAAGAACGCGTCGGCAGCGACTTTCCGTTTGCCTTTGACGCCGGTCACCGTGACGCTGGCATTGACGGCGACCATCACCGTCGGATAGTCCGCTGCCGGGTCCGCATGGGCGAGGCTTCCACCAATCGTGCCGCGGTTGCGCACCTGGATATCTCCGATATTCGATGCCGCCTCAGAAACGATGGCGCATTGCGTCATCACGTCCTTCGAGCTCTCGACGGCCGCGTGGGTCGTGAGGCCGCCAATCTTGATGGCCGTCTTCGTCGCCTTGATCTCATTCAAGCCCTTGATGCGTCCGATGTCGATCAACGCGGCGGGCGAGCTCACCCGAAGCTTCATCGCCGGAAGCAAGCTATGACCACCGGAAATGATCTTGGCGTCCTTCTTCTTCTTGAGAAGAGAGATCGCCTCCTTTAGGCTCTTCGGTCGGTAGTAGTCGAAGTTCGCTGCGTACATGAATCAATCTCCCCCAAAGAAGTCGACCGTCGCCGTGCTCGCGGTGCCGACATTTTCCATGGCTTTCCATATTTTTGCCGGAGTCAACGGCATGTCCAGATGTCTGATTCCGAGCGGTGCGAGCGCATCCATGACGGCGTTCGCGATCGCGACCGTGCTCGCAATCGTCCCCATCTCACCGGCGCCCTTGACGCCTAGAGGGTTGTGCGGCGAGGGCGTCTCCGTCCGTCCGATCGTAAAGGGCGGAAAGAAGTCCGCTCGAGGCATCGCGTATTCCATGAGCGAGCCCGTCAGCAGCTGTCCGCTCTCGTCATAGACACCTTGCTCCCATAACGCTTGGCCGGCACCTTGCGCGATACCGCCCTGGATCTGCGCCTCGACGAGCATCGGGTTGATGACGTTTCCCACATCGTCGACCGCGATGTAGCGCTGGATCTCGACCTCGCCGGTCTCGGCGTCGATCTCCACCTGACAGATGTGGGCGCTGTTCGGGAACGTGAAGTTCGCCGGGTCGTAGAAGGATGTCTCCTCGAGACCGGGCTCGAGGCCTTCGGGCAAGTTGTGCGCGCTATAGGCGGCGAAGGCAATCTCGCCGAACGGCTTCGACTTCTCGGGCGAGCCTTTCACGTGGAGTGTCGCGCTCTCCGCGTCGAACACCATATCTTCCTCGGCGGCCTCGAGCTGATGCGCGGCGATCTTGAGCATCTTCGCCTTGACCTTCTCCGCGCTCGTCACGAGAGCACTACCGCCGACGGCCGCGCTGCGGCTGCCGTAGGTGCCCATACCGAACGGGACACGGCCCGTATCGCCGTGGACGACTTCGACGTCCTCGATGCCGACCCCGAGCCGGTCTGCAATGATCTGCGCGAAAGTCGTCTCGTGGCCCTGGCCATGCGAGTGCGATCCGGTGAGGACGGTGATCTTCCCCGTCGGATGTACCCGGACGACGCCGCTCTCCCAGAACCCGACCGAGGAGCCCAGAGCACCTGCGACCGCGGACGGTGCCGGACCGCTCGCTTCGATACAGCCCGATACGCCGACTCCCACCAGCCGACCCGACGAGCGCGCCTCTTCTTGGGCGGCCCGCATCTCATCGTAATTAGCGAGCTCCGTCGCTTTGTCGAAGAGTCGATGGTAGTCGCCGCTGTCGTACAGCAGCGCGACGGGCGTTTGATACGGGAACTCGTCCTTGCCGATGAAATTTCGACGCCGGATCTCGACGGGGTCGAGGGCCAGCTCATGGGCCGCCACGTCGACGAGGCGCTCGATGACGTAGGAGGCTTCCGGCCGCCCCGCCCCGCGATAGGCGTCGACGGGGACCGTGTTCGTCAGAGTCCCGAACACCTCGCCCCAGATCCCCTTCGTCTTGTAGAGACCCGCGAATAGCGTGATGTAGAACGCGGTCGGAATGAGCGGCGCGAACGTCGAGAGATAGGCGCCCATGTTCGCCCATGTCGACACGTGTACGCCGGTGATCTCACCGTTCTTCTTGAGCGCCATCCTCGCGACGGTGACGTGGTCACGTCCCTGCGAATCCGTGACGGAAGACTCCGAGCGCGTCGCCACCCACTTCGTCGGCCGGTTGATCTTCCGCGCGACCCACGGCGTGATGACTTCCTCCGGGTAGTGGAAGATCTTGCTCCCGAAGCCTCCGCCGACGTCCGGCGAGATCACGCGCAGTCGATTCTCCGGAATGAACAGCGTGAACGCGCTCAAAAGTAGCCGGATGGGCTGTGGGTTTTGACTCGTCGTCCAGACGGTCATCTCTTCCGTGGGCGCGCTCCATTGGGCGACGCAGGCGCGAGGCTCCATGGCATTCGCAATCAGTCTTTGATTCGTGAGCTCCAGGTCGACGATGTGATCCGCCTGGGCGAAGGCTTGGTCGCACGCATCCTTGTCGCCGAGCGACCACTCGTAGCAGGTGTTCTCGGGAATGTCGTCATGGAGGATGGGCATCCCGATATCGGTGGTCTTTCTCGCATCCGTGACGGCGTCGAGAGGTTCATAGTCGACTTCGACCAGCTCGACCGCGTCGGCGGCAGTGTAAGGGTCCTCCGCGACGACCACCGCGATGCCGTCCCCGACATGGCGCGCCTTATCGGTTGAAAGTGCCTGTCGTGTCGGCGTCTTCATATCCGGCACGTTCCACCCGCACGGCATCGGCCCACAGCCGCCGTCGATGAGATCCTTGCCGGTGAACACCGCTATGACGCCTTCATGCGCGAGCGCTTTGCTCGTGTTGATCTTCTTGATCTTGGCGTGGCCGTATGGGCTGCGCTTGATGGCCAGATAGGTCATGCCGGGAAGACTGATATTTCCGACGTAACGCCCCTGGCCTTGAATGAAGCGAGGGTCTTCGACCCGCTTGACACTCTTGCCGATAAATCCCATCAGGCCGCTCCCTTCTTGGAGCGAGCCGACTTCTTCGCGGGCTTCATGCTCTCCGCAGCCACGATCGACTTCACGATATTCTCGTAGCCGGTGCAGCGGCAGATATTGCCTTCGAGCGCGTGGCGGACTTCCTTATCGCTCGCCTTGGGCTTCTTCGCGAGGATCTCCGTCGCGGTGATGATCATGCCCGGCGTACAAAACCCACATTGAAGACCGTGGTTGTCCCAGAAAGCCTGCTGGATCGGATGCAGCTCACCGTCTTTCGCGAGACCCTCGATCGTCGTCAAATCGCATCCGTCGGCTTGAACCGCCAGCAACGTGCACGATTTCACGGCCGTGCCGTCCACCAGAATCGTGCACGAGCCGCATTGACTCGTATCGCAACCGACGTTCGTTCCGGTCAAACCGATAACTTCTCTGAGGTAATGCACCAGCAGCAAACGCGGCTCGACCTCGGCCGAAGTCTCGCTCCCGTTAACCGTAATGCTGACAGGGATTTTCATCAAAGCGCTCCTGAGAATCGAAGTGTTGAAGCTCGTCCAGCGCCCACCGCGCGAACGGGGCAAGAGGGTACTACAGGCCGGGCCGACAGTGCTACAGAATCACAGAAGTCGCCCCGGGCGCTTCGGAAATCGACTACGATGCCGCACCCATGAGCGCGAAGCTGCTCGAAGACGGGCCTATCTGGCTCGTGGAGCCCGACATCAACCCGGTCACGCGACGGTTCGGGCTGCCGGCGGTTGCGAACTATCCCCCGCTCGCGCAGGTACGCCTCGCAGGCCAAATCGACGACCCACGCGTCCGGATCGTGGATATGCGGATAGCCCGTGAGAAAAAGGGCTTCGAGCGCGCGATCCGCGAAGAGGCCCCCGCCGTCGTCGGTCTATCGCTCACGTTTACCTCGAACGGCGACGAGGCGATGCGCATCGCATCCATCGTGCGAGAGGCGTCCCCGGCAACGGTGATCGTCCTCGGCGGGACCGGCGCATCCGAAGACCCGGACTCCTTCTACGATTCCGAGGTCGACTTCATCGCCTACCGTCATGGGGACGCATCCTTCGCGGCGCTGGTGCGCGATCTTCGGCGCAGCGGGAACAAGCCCGATGCTGCGGCGGGCTTTTACGCGAGGGCGGGCGGCCAGTGGGCTCGCGGCGAGGACGTCGATGTCATCGCGATGGATGCTCTCAAGCCCTACGCGTGGCACCTTCTGCCGCGACACTACTGGCGTCACTATTTCCAAGGCTACCGCCCCACCGGAATGGGCCAGATGAGCGAGGGCTGCCCGTTCGATTGCACGTTCTGCACCGTATGGAAAGTACACGGCCGCAAAGTGAACGTCTCCTCGCTCGACAATGTGCGGCACGACCTCCGCTCCTTGCCCGATTTCGCACGCGCCTACTTCTTCGCCGACGACATCTGGATGCAGGCGACGGAGGATCAACTACGCGCCCTGCACGACCCGCTCCTGGAGTGGGTCGCGTCGGACTTTCTTCCGTCTCGATCGAGCGACCTCTGGTTCACGACGGAGACGCGGACGGATCTCTTTCTTCGGCAAGACGCGCGCTTCCGTGCGTGGGTCGAGGACGGCGCACTTCAGAGAATCCTGTTCGGCGTAGAGGCCGTCACCGACGAGCAACTCGACGACTACAGCAAGCGGACGACGACCGACATCAACAGTGAAGCGATCCGCACCGCGGCGTCGTGGGGCGTTTTCGTGACGGCGCAGTTCGTCATTCCCTGCGACGCCGACCGAGTCTATTTCGATGAAATGGCGCGATTTCTCGACGAGCATCGCGACGTCATCAACGTGTCCAACTTCACCATCGCGACTCCCCTGCCCGGAACCGAGCTTTACGAGAGTGAGCTGTCGCGACACACGGAGCTCGCGGATCGCGGCGTCGTCACCCACCCGGCTTTCTCGTTGTTCACGGCGTTGTCGCCGATGAAGATGGAGCCTGCCGAGTTCTACGAACAGGTCGCGCGGGTCCATCGTGTCGCCAATCGATTCACCTTCGACTGGACGGCGCTCGAGAATCTCGCCATCGTCGCCCTTCGCTCGCCGTGGCTGCTTCCAAGCGTTCTCAAGATGCCCGCGCACCTCAAGGCGCTCACCCGTGCAGAGACGTTCTTGGCGACGCATCGCGAGGTGCAAGGTGAGCGGCTGCTGACACCTCAGCTCACCTGAGTCTTCCTCCGCACTAAGGCCTGTGGCGCACCACTCTGACGAAGCCTTCGGGCGCTGACGCCGACCACTGCGCGGAGTCGCCCGGAAGACCTCGCTGTTCGTGGTCGAGCAAACCACGCACGTGCCGGCAGATCATCTCGTAGCCGAGCCGCGCCGCATCTCCGCCGACTGCCCACGACGAGACTTCTTCGAGATTCAGGATTCCGGGAATCATGCCACCCGGAAAGTTGAAGTTGCCGTGCGAGAGGTACGGAAACTCGACGAACCAGCTCCCCGCGCGGACTTCCCTCAAGAGCGCTGGCTCCGGCCTCGTGGGAGCGTCGATGCGGGGCCGCCCATTCCGAAGCAATGCATAGGGCGCGGAGAGCTCGCCGCCGTCCAGATCTGCCAGAGCCTCGACGGAGCGGTACACCCAACCACTCACGAGGGTGGCGTCGATGCCGACCACCACGTCCACGTCCGCGCGCCGACGCTGAAGCGCGCCGGCAGACTCTCCGCCGTAGCTCCAAGCCAGAACGGACGTGGAGCCCGCATCGACACCGGGCCTGGTGCGCATAACGTCGAGCACATCCTCGAGGAGGCGTGTTTGGGTGTCCAGCGCCTCGCTCTTCTGTGTTTCGGTAAGGCCCTCTTCCCAGGGAAACGGGGGCGCGTTGTCCACCGGCCACGCGAAAGCGACGACGTAGCCGTGACTGGCGAGGTACTCGTTCAGGAGCGTTTGCATCGTCGGGACGCTGTCGCGGTAGCTCCACAGGACGAGCGGGTGACGAGCGTCATCGGCCGGGGCGTCCCGCATCGCCCACATCGGCGCCGTGAGCACGGATCCGAGGTCGGCGTCGTCCACGCCCGGAGGCGAGGTCATGTCGTCGAGCAGTCGCTCGTGTAGCTCTACATCGCCGAGCGATCGACCTTCTTGCGCTCGATAGTAGTCGGCGAAAACCATACGAGAGCCCGTCGATCCATCGCCCGCGGCGGGATACCAAACGTACAACTCGACGGCCGACGGCCACGGCTCGACCGGAACGGACTGTGGTGCGCTCGGCGGCGAAATCCGCAGAGTCTCGGTGCGGAAGCCCACCGGATGCGGACCGGATTCCAAATTCCCGGCGAGCCGGAGCTCTTCCGCGCCGAAGGCGGCACTCACCGAGATCGTCAAGAGCAAGCACGTCTTTACCAAGACCTTCATGCTAGAGCGCTCGCCGAGCCAGCACAATCCCGGTGACACGATTCTGAACGAAACCAGACCTCCAAAGTTGTGGCTCCCGGAATCCGTAGGCGCGTGGTCTAATGAGTCACTGTGCCCCGCAAACGAGTAACGGTGCCGGTCGCATGGCGATCGCGCGGCCTCGTCTTGATGGTCATGCTTTGCGCTCGACTTACGACGGCGCAATCGGGCTGGCACGAAGTTCGGAGCCCCAACTTCATCATCTACACGAATGTCGGTGAACGCTCGGCACGTCGTGTCGCGTCGGATCTCGAGAGGATCCGGCAGGTCCTTCAGGTAGCGCTTCCAACGGCGCGCAACAGCGACCACCTCCCACTTGGCGTCATTGCCGTCAAGCAGCAGCGGGATCTTCGGAGGCTCCTCCCCGGATTCGACCGCGATGTGGGAGGACTCTTCCGGTCCGGCGCGAACGGCCCACAAGTTGCGTTCGTCGCCGGCAGCGGCTCTCGCTATCAGAACTTCGGTCTCGGCACCCTCTACCACGAGTTCTTCCACTATCTCGTGGCGTTGAACGGCCCCGGGATTCCATCCTGGCTAAACGAAGGGCTGGCCTCGTTCTGGGATCAGACCGAAATTCGCGACGATCGCATCATCGTTGGGCAGCCGGACCAGCTCTACGTGCGCACACTTCGAGAGGGCCATCGATTCCCGATGGAGGAGATGTTGCGCGGCCCGAGGCGCGCACTGAATAGCCGGCTTACTTACTTGCTCTACGCCCAACGCTGGGCGCTCGCACACTACCTGATGCTCGGCGAGGGCGGCGCCCACCAAGAGAAGCTGATGAACTACATAGCGCTCGTGCGGGCCGGCGGCGACGTTGTCGAGGCCGCGGAGACGGCGTTCGGAGACTTCGAGCCGTTGAAGGAAATCTTCAACGTTTACGGACGTCAGAAGAAGCTGTTCGACTACATCACGATTCCTCTCGACCCGAACGGAGACGATGCGGAGCTGCGAGTCCGGACGCTGCCCGACGCCGACACCTACGCGATCCGCGCGCGGTTCATCGTCGACGGCTCCCGCCCGGAGGAGGCGGAGCCCCTGATCCAAAATGCCCTGAAGCGGGTGCCTCAGCAGGCGATCGCACTCGAAGCTCAGGCGATCGTCGATCTTCGCCGGGACGATCGCGAATCCGCCCGTTCATGGATCCAACGAGCCATCGCAACCGGACAGGCAAGCCCGTCCGCCTACCTGCTCCACGCCAACGTGCTTCCCGGCCCCGAAGGTAGAGAAGAAGCTCTTTTGAGGGCGATCATGATGGATCGCGGGCTGGCAAGCGCGTACGAGGCGCTCGCTTTCCACTACGCGGAGGTCGACCCATCCTACGGCCGGGCGCTCGCGATGACCCGCGAAGCCGCGGAGCGAGACCCGAGCAGCGCGCAGAGAAGGCTCCTCGTCGCCCGCGCACTCCGCAAGATGGGCTCGTTCGACGAGTCGGTGAAGGAGGCCGGACACGCGGTCCGCCTGGCCCTCGGGAGCCACACGTGGGAGAGCAACAATGTGTGCTGGTTTGGGAGTCTGGGAGGACTCGCGGCCGAGGTCATGCCCGCCTGCGAGGCTGCCGTATCTCTGTATCCCGATGCCACTAGCTATCTGGACACGCGAGGCCTGGCGCGCGCGCTCACGGGCGATACGTCGGGCGCGATCGCAGACTTCCAGGGCTTCGTCGATGCGGGCGGCAAAGACGAGGAGGCGCTCGCCGAGCGGCGCCGCTGGATCGAGGCCTTACAACAGGGCCGGGATCCATTCGACGACGAGGCCCTCGCGGAGCTGCTAGGCAAGCCGTTCTAGCAGCCTGCCCTAGGACGTCGTGCTCCTCGACGAGAACATCCGCGGGTCGAGACGGAGGCCGCCGGTTGAACACACACCCTTCGTTTGCTCAAATAGAAAGACATGAGTTTCAAGTATCGAATCGCCGATCGGTTGGTCGACGGGTTGGGGATGATCCTGAGCGCGGCGGGCGAAGGCCCTTATCGCTACGTGCTCCAGGCTATGTCCGAGCGCAGCCGTTGGGATCCTCACCCAAGAATCGATGCCGATCTGCACCTTTACTTGCCGGACCCCGTCCTGCCCGACCCGGACGAAACGCCGCTGGTCGAACGGATCTTCGAGGCATTTGTTAGCGCTAAACAGGCCCAGCAGGGTGCCGATCCGGCATTGCTCCCGGCGATCGGATGGCAACGCGTCATCGACAACTCTTACCGCTCGCTCACCCGGGCGCTCGAGACCGGCGACCTCTCCGGGACACATGAGTTCCTGAGCAATTTCCTGTCGTGGAAAGAGCCGACCGGGATCGAAGACTCCCGTCTCATCCACGAGTACTCCAACGTGGAGCACCAGCGGAGGTACTTCGAACGTCGCGCCATGCACCCACTTCTCTACTGGTGGCATCGCACCGAGAGCCGAGGACGGGACTTCTCGACGCTTGCGCTTCCCCCGATCGGAAACCCGTGCGGCGTTATGGTCGACGGAAACATCATCTCGCGAGGCTCGGTATTCGCGGAAATCCATGCGCGTACGCTCGCGGGACTCGTAACGGGCGATCGGCCGGTCGTAGCCGAGCTCGGCGGAGGTTTCGGGAGGCTGGCCTACTTCATGTCACGAAACCTCGACCGGTTCTGCTACATCGGTTTCGATTTACCAGAAACGCTCGTTTGCTCGGCCTACTACTTGATCCAAGCATTCCCGGAAAAGAAATTCCTGCTCTATGGTGAGGACGAGCTTACCCCCGATAGCGTTGCCGACTACGATTTCATACTGTGGCCGTCGACGGAGCTCGGGCGCCTTCGCGATCGCAGCGTCGATCTGTTCATCAACGAGAACAGCCTCGGCTGCATGACGTCGCGCTCATCGAATCACTACGTCCGCGACATCTGCAGAATCTCGAACCAGTTCTGGCACCGGAATCACGAATTTCGCACCAACGACTACGGCGCCGGCGAAAGGTCGCTCGCCAACCGGGAGTACCCGGTGCCCCTCGACGACTTCGACCTCGTGAGTCGATACCTCGATATCGGTCCTTTGATCGGCGAGGGGCACGTTGATTTCGACAGCGACATGATGTGCTACCACTATCGGCGGAAGCCGAGAACCGAAGCCAAGCGTGCGGAGCACGAGGGCGGGAAAGCCGCCGCATTGCCTGCAGCTCGGTGATACTCAGGGCTCGAGCTCGCCCTTTTCCTCCAGATACACCTTCTCCACCGCGGTCCGGACGTTGTCCTCGGAGCCCGGTAGATCCGCCGTGAACCCCTCGAGCGTGACGCGCTCCTGCGTCTGCTCGAGCGAGAGTCCGCGCAGGACGGAGACCTCGACCTCGTGCTGCAGGGAGCGAATGAGCCGAAAGTGGAACTGGAGGAGCTTGCGGTCGCGCTGGACCGCGCCGTGCGAAGGCACGAGCACGGGAGCGTCCAGCTCTCCGATCCGATTCAGAGCTTCCGCCCAGCCCGACGGTGTCGCGTGCCCGAAGTAAGGAAACGCCCCGTCCTCGAGAAGGTCGCCCACCGCTGCGATGCCGTCATCCGGCAAGAAGACGACGACGTCCCCTCGCGTGTGAGCGGGTCCCATGGCGATCAACTGGATCGTCCTTCCCGGCCGGCGCAACACCAGCTCGTCCGTAAACGTCCGGTCCGGTGGCGTGAGCACCAATCCTTTCAGCTCTTCGAGATACTCGCTCCGCATGCGATGGCTGGTCTCGACCCGCGCGCGGAGATCATCGGTCAGTGGGGTGCCGTCGGGTCCGTTGCCGGAGCGAAGCCACTCAGCCCGCTGTCGGATACTGTCCGGTAACGCCTGCAGTTCTTCGTCGAGATAAGCCTGCCCCCGAGTCTCCATATCCTCGCCGACGGACTCGTGTCCGATGATGACGACGTCAGGGAAGCGCTCGCGATAGACCTGATTTCCGTAGACGTGATCGCCATGCCAATGCGTATTGATAACGAAGCCGACCCGTTTCGGCGTGAGCTTCGCGATCTCCTCGATCAGCGCCGCGGCGGCGGAAGGAGATTGATGGGTATCGACAACGGTCACCGCCTCGTCGTCTTCGATGATGAGCGCGTTCGCGAAGACATACATCGGAGGCTCCGGCTGCACGATCGCGACGTGGATCCCCTGCGTGAGAGTCACGATCTCGAACGCGGCCGCGGCGAGGACCAGCAGCGAGGGCACTCGCTCAGCTCCCGCTCGAAAGGCCGTGATACGCCGCGCGGACGAAACGCTCGCTGTTTCCGCTGAATCGAGCGTCGAACGCAGAGGTTGGCTTCGACGCCAATACCTCCTCGACGCTGTGGCCGTCGTTCACCATCGTGCGCACCCGGTCGCGGACACCCACGAGCATGTCGCGATAAGCGCGCAAGTCGGCGGGGCTCGCGAGCTCACCGTGCCCGGGAATGATCTTCGAGTCGGATTTCGTCAGCGAGAGCACGCGCTCCGCCGTCGAGATCATGCCGTTCACGTGGCCGCCAAAATCGACGTCGATGAACGGATACATGCCATTGAAGAACGTGTCGCCCATGTGAAACACGTCGGCGCGCCGGAAATGGATGATGGAATCACCGTCGGTATGAGACGGGTCGACATGGAAAACGCGGATCTCCTCGTCGTTCCAATAAAACGTCACTTCGTCCGAGAACGTAATCTTCGGCAGAGCTCCCGGTGGGGACGCGGGCGTCGAGTCGCTCCTTAGAATCGTACGAAATTGCTCGACGTTCATCCGGGCGCGCACGTTCTCGTGAGCGACGATGATGCTGCCCCGTTGACCGAAGTTCTCGTTCCCACCGGTGTGGTCACCATGAAAGTGGGTATTGACGAGAAACCGGACCGGGTCACTCGTGACCCCGCCGATAGCAGCGACGATCTTGTCGGTGAGCGGCGCATATTGGTCATCGACGAGGAACGTTCCGTCATCCCCGATCGAGAGGCCGAGATTTCCGCCGCGGCCCATCATCATATGGAGTCCGCCCCGGATCGGGACGACCGTAATCTCGACGCTCCCCCAATCGGGCTCTTCCTGTGCGCCGGCGGGACTGCCCACCACTAAGGCCGTAAGAAACGTCGCAATCCGCATGGCTGTTTCTCCTTCAATTCGCGAAGGATATACTAACCATCTTCACTAAGGAGAGACCCATGAGCGCCTGGAACCGACGCCGTTTCCTCGAAACGACCGCCCTCGGACTCGCTGCCCTCCCCGCAGCCCGCGCCGAGGCTTCGGCAGCATCCGACGAAGACCCACTAGGCGTCCGCGCCGACTTTCCGATCACGAAAGAGCTCGCTTATCTCAACACGGCATCGGTCGGCCCGCTCTCACGCCAGACCAGAGATGCGCTCGCCGCCTACGCTGACGAGAAGATGATGTACCGAGATCCCGGCAGCCGTCGGGAGGCGAAGGCGAGTGTGCGAAAGAAGTTCGCAGAGCTCTTCGGGGCAACGGAGGAAGAGATCGCGCTGCTGTACAGCACGAGCGACGGCGAGAATATCGTCGTCAGCGCGATGGATTGGAAAGAGGGCGACAATGTCGTTGTCGACGAGCTTCATTTCACGACGAGCTTCGTGCTCTTTCGTGAGCTCGAAGAACGGTTCGGCGTCGAGCTGCGCGTCGTAACACCTAAGAAGGGCCGGGTCACGATTGACGACTTCGACGCCCGGGTCGACGAAAGAACCCGCTTGCTGAGCGTCGCGTGGGTATCGAACCGTAACGGATTTCGCTACGACGTAAGAGAGCTCTCGAAGCTCGCCCACGCGCATGGCGCCTACCTGTACGCGGACGCAATTCAAGCGCTCGGACACTTCCCCACCGATCTTCATGACGAGGGAGTCGACTTCGCGTGTGGGAACGGCTACAAGTGGCTGTTCGCGGATTTCGGCTGCTCACCGTTCTACGTGCGAGCAGAGCATCTTGGGTGGATGCGACCCGATCGCTACGGACATAGTCAAGTTGCCAAGAACCTCCCCGACCGCCGCTTCGCGCTCAAGACGAGCGCCGAGAAGTTCGAGCACGCGAACCCGGCCTACGGTGCGGTCGTGGCCATGGATACGGCGCTCTCCTACCTCGAGGGCGTCGGCCTCGCCCGGGTCGAGAAACACGTGACTGGACTCGCAGGCGAGCTTCGAGAGGGTTTGTCGGCTCTCGGCCTCGAGCTGTTCACGCCCCCGGCCAACGCATCGCCGATCGTCAGCTTCTACCACGGCCTCGACCCGGACACTCTCTATGACGGCTTGGCAGCCGAACGGGTCCCGGTGACGTTCCAGGAACAAGGTAAACTCGTTCGCTCTGCGGTCGCTCTTTTCAACAACAAGAGCGACATCGACCGGCTCGTGGGTGTGTTGCAGAAGTTGGTTTGACACCCACGAAGAGGTTTGGAGACTCTCGAATGATCGCTCGTTCTCTCGCTCTATTCCTCCTCCTGACGGTGGCGTCGCTATCGGACGCTCTCGGATCGGAGCCCGCCTACGCGCTCGAGAACGCCCGGATCGTCACGATGAGTGGGCCCGTGATCGAGTCGGGAACGCTGGTGATGCGCGGCGGACGCATCGCCGCGATCGGCACGGATGTCGCAAGGCCCGCCGACGCGATCGTCATCGACGCCTCCGGCTGGACGCTCTATCCCGGCTTCATCGACGCGCACTCGACGATCGGCGTATCGAAACCCACCGTCGAGTCCGCGCTCGACGCCGCGCGCCGACGAGAACGAGGAGACCCCGCCCCGGGACTCCGCGCCGACCACCACGCGCTGTCCAGCTATGACAGCGACGGCAAGACCATGGCCGCACTCCGAAGGATGGGCCTCGCCGTCGCGAACATCGCGCCTTCCGGCGGCATCCTCCAGGGACAGAGCGCGGTCGTCACGCTCGGCGATGAGCCCGTCCAGGATCGGATACTGCGCGAGCCCTGGGCGCAACACGTCGGCTACGAGCCGTTCTCACGACAGCAAGGAGACTATCCGGGCACTTTGATGGGCGTGATGGCGACCCTGCGGCAGCATTTCCTCGACGCCTTGTGGTACCGAGACGCTTGGGCGCGATTCGAAGAGACCCCCGACACAAGCGACCGCCCGAGCTTCGACGAAAGTTTGGATGCTCTCGCGCCCGCCGCTCTCAGCGAAACACCGGTCGTGTTCTCCGCCTGGACGGACAATGCACTTCTGCGCACGCTTCGGCTCGCCGACGAGCTCAGCCTCGACGTCGTCGTGAGCGGCGCGGTCGACGGCTGGCGGGTCGCCGACGATCTCGCCAGGAGCGGCGTTCCCGTACTCGTCTCGTTGGACCAGCGTCCCCGGCGGGACCCCGTCGGTTTCGGCGGCAGCGCGAGGGCCGTCGTCATGGAGCGTCCGGGCACGGATGACGAGCGTGAGGCACGAGAGAACCCGGCGCGTCTTCACGAGGCGGGAGTCTCGTTCGCCTTCACATCGCTCGGCCTCGACGAGGCAGCGGATTTCCTGCCGAGCCTCCGGGACGCCGTGAAAGCCGGCTTGCCTAGAAACGCCGCGCTCGAAGCGCTCACACTCACGCCTGCTCGCTTGCTCGGTATCGAAGAGCACGCAGGCTCGCTCGAGGTCGGCAAGGCGGCCCATATCGTCGCCGTCGAGGGAGACCTCTTCGAAGGTAACGGCTTCGTCACCGCGACTTGGATCGATGGCCGGCTCTACGAGTCCGAGCCAACGAAAGCCAAGCAAGATGTAGCCCGGGACGACACCGACGACTACGATCTTCGACAGCAGTGGGAACGACGCGCCCCCGTTCCCACGCCGACCGAAGCGCCCGCGGTCACCGCGATCGAGCACGCGACGATCTTGACCGTCACCGACGGCACCATCGCATCCGGAACGATCCTCATGCGAAACGGCAGGATCGCGGCGGTCGGGGCGGACGCGGATGTCGACGTGCCGACGGACGCCCATACCATCGACGCCACCGGCCAGTTCGTCATGCCGGGCATCGTCGACGCGCACATCCATATCGCGATCGCTGGTGGTGGGAACGAATCATCCCGATCGGTCACCCCCGAGGTCCGGATCGCCGATGTCATCGACCACCGCACCCCTTCAATCTATAGAGCACTTGCGGGCGGAGTCACGACAGTGAACGTGCTCCACGGCTCGGCCAACGTGATCGGCGGCCAGAACGCGGTGATCAAGCTCCGCTGGGGCCGGAGCAGCAGCGAGCTGTTCTTCGAGGGGGCGCCCGAAGGCATCAAGTTCGCGCTCGGTGAGAATCCAAGACAGACGAACCGTCGCCCGCGAGACGGGGTACCCCCTCGATATCCCGGAACCCGAATGGGCGTGGAGCGCACATTGAGAACGAGCTTCACCGAGGCCGAGCGCTATCAAAAGACGTGGAAAGACTACGAGAGCGCTCGCGCACGGGGCGACAACCCTCTCTCTCCGCGACGCGACTTGAAGCTCGAGGCTCTCGTGGGCGTGCTCGAAGGACGCATCCTCGTCCATGCCCACTGCTACCGCTCGGACGAGATACTGATGCTGCTGCGGGTCGCCGAAGATTTCGGTTTTCGCATCGCGTCCCTGCAGCACGTATTGGAGGGCTACAAAGTCGCGGACGAGATCGCTGCGCACGGCGCCGGCGCCTCCACCTTCGCGGACGGCTGGGGCTACAAGATGGAAGCTTTCGACGCGATCCCCTACAACGCCGCTCTCATGGCGAGCCGGGGCGTCACGACTTCGATCAACTCCGACGCGGTCGGCGAGATGACGGCACGGCTCTATGTGCAGGCCGCGAAGACGATGAAGTACGGCGGAGTCTCCGAACAAGAGGCCCTGAAGATGGTTACGTTGAATCCTGCGAGCCATCTAGGCATCGAAGACCGCGTGGGCTCCATCGAGGTCGGGAAGGACGCGGACGTCGCGATCTACAGCGCACACCCCTTCAGTGCGGACGCCCAAGTCGTCGCAACGCTGATCGATGGCCGTGTTTATTTCGACCGCTCCCAGGTCGAGACGACGCGCGATGCCCTTCCGCTCCCCACCGTGACGACGACGGACGACAGCGAGCGACGCGGCATCACGGAGAGGACCTTGGCTTTCGAGGCTCCCTCCGACGCACTCGTCGCCACCGGTTTTGGCGACACGACGGCGCCCGGCATCGAGACCCGCGGGGTTCTCGCCATCGTCGGCGGGAGAATCGTGACGATGACCGGGCCGCCGATCGACAACGGCACCCTCATCATCCGTGACGGACGTATCGCCGCGCTCGGAGCCGACGTTTCGGTTCCCTCCGGTGCTCGCACCGTGAACGCGGAAGGGCTCATCGTGACACCCGGGCTCATCAACGCCGGTACGACGATCGGGATTACGGAAATCGGTGCCGTGGCGGCGACCCAAGACGCGCGCGAGCTCGGGCAAATCAACTCCGGCGTCAAGGCCTCCGTTGCCGTACATCCGCACTCCGAGATGATCCCTGTCACGCGTGTCAACGGTGTCACGACGGCCGTCACCGCCCCCATCGGAGGCTTGATTGCGGGACAAGCCGCGCTCATCGACCTCGACGGTTGGACGGCGCCGGAGCTCTGGGTCAAGGCACCCCTCGCGATGGTGATCGACTTTCCGGAGCACAGTGTCGTCGACCCCGATGAAGAGGCGCGACAAAACGTCTCGGACGATCGGCGCACGCTGCGGGACTGGATGCACCGCGCACAAGCTCACGCGGGCTCCCGCGCAGCCGGTCGCACCGAGAGCACCGACGACGACGACAAGTTGCAAGCCCTCGTGCCCGTCGTTCTAGGGGAGGTCCCCGTCCTGCTCGAGGCGCAGAGCGAAGAGGGCATCCGGGCAGCACTCCGTTTCGCGGAGGAGTTGGGGCTTCGCGCGATCCTGGCCGCGACCCGGGACGTCTGGCGAGTGGTCGACGTCATCGAAAGATCCGGCGTGCCGGTGATCTTGGGTCCTCTCGAGAGCCGGCCCGCGCCGGGAGATCCCTACGACGCGGTCTTTCAGGCGGCGAGCCTCTTGAAAGAAGCGGGGGTACCGTTCGCGTTTCGGACCGGAGGGGCTACGAATGCTCGTAACCTGCCGTACCATGCCGGGCTCGCGGTCGCATTCGGCCTGTCGAGACAAGACGCCTGGCACGCCATGACGACGGACGCCGCGTCGATCTTGGGAGTATCCAAGGACTACGGAACGCTCGAGGTGGGAAAGGTCGCGAATATCGTCGTCTCGGACGGCGACCTTCTCGATGTCGCAACCGAGGTCCGACATGTTTTCATCCGAGGCCTTGAGATCGAATTGAGCTCCCGGCACACCCGTTTGTACGAAAAGTTCGGTCGTCGCCCCCGGCCGACGTCACGAGGCACCAATGCCAATCAATGAATTCGAAGAACCCGACGTTCTCCTCAGTAAAGAGATGATCCAGGACCGCGTCGCCGAGCTCGCGCGCCAGATCTCGCGCTCCTATGAGGGCGTCGGCACCGTCCACCTTCTCGGCGTCCTGCGAGGCTCGTTCATCTTTCTCGCGGATTTGGCGAGGGAGCTCTCAGTGCCGCGGAACGTGGACTTCATCGCGCTGTCGAGCTACGAGAGCGGCACGACGGCCACCGGCGCGGTGCGCCTGATGCTCGACACCCGCACGCCCTTGCGGGGCGAGCACGTTCTCGTCGTCGAAGATATCGTCGACACCGGCTACACGCTCGAATATCTCTTGAAGACGTTACGCGCGAGAGAGCCGGCATCCATCAAGACGTGCGTGCTCCTTCAAAAGCCCGACCGCATGCAGGTGCCGACCTCGATCGACTATCTCGGCTTCACCATACCCGACAAGTGGGTCGTGGGATACGGACTCGACTACGAGGACAAGTTCAGGGCTTTGCCGTATATCGGCACGGTCGATCCGAGCCCCTAGAACCGGCGCTGACGTGCTACGGCTCTAGCTCCGGGAAGCCCTCCGGCGCTCGTCGGTGCTCGGTGTGGCTCTCGTAGTCGTAGGCGAGCTCGATCAGACGGCCCTCCGAGTACGGCCGCCCCAGCATCTGCAATCCGGCGGGTAGATTGCCGTACGAGTACCCCATGGGAACCGTAATGGCGGGCATCCCCGTCGCGGGCGCGACCCGCTGGGAGTTGTCGCCTCGATATTCCTCACTCGCCTTGTCGAGTGGTGCCGGTGGGTTCGTCCAGGTCGGATAGATAAGAACGTCGACGCTATCTCGATCCATCGTCGCGACGACGTCCGCCAGATAGGCCTGCCGGCCCGGATGGTCGGCATATTCGGGACACGGTGGGTCCCATTGCGGAGGCGCGACATCTTTGGGCCGCTCCTGGTGACGCGCGAGCCGGCTCTCCACATAGTCGGAGTACTGACCGCTCTCATACGCCTCCATGACGTCGGTGATCGGAGCCCCGTCGCCAAGCGACTTCAAATACACGAACATATCGTAGCGAAACCGCTGGCAACCGTTCGAGGCTTCGAGGTGCTGCTCGAAGTTGTCGACATGGACCGGATCGACGATCTCAGCGCCCGCGGCCCGCAAGTCATCGACCGCTTGCTCGAAAACGGATGTGACCTCGGGGTCGGCATCTTCGGTGTCGACGAGCGCACGCAACACACCGATCCGCGCGCTCGACAGCGCGCCCTCCCGAAGGAAAGACGTGTAGTCCTCCTCACGCTTGCCCCGACCGAGCTCCGTATAGGGGTCGTTCGGGTCGTAGCCGGCGACGACGTCGAACACGCGAGCGCCATCCTCGACCGTCCGCGTCATCGGCCCCGCGATATCGCGATCAAATGCCAGAGGGATCACGCCGTCGCGGCTCGTAAGGCCGATCGTCGAGCGGATCCCGAACAGCGCCAGATGCGAGGAGGGGCCGCGGATCGAGTTACCGGTATCGGAGCCAAGCCCGGCGACACCGAAGCTCGCGGCCACGCCGGACGCAGTGCCTCCGCTCGAGCCCGCCGGCACCCGATCGAGCGCGTAAACGTTGGCGGTGACGCCATAGGACGAGCTCACCGTCTGACGGGGGCTGAAAGCCCATTCCGCCATATTGGTCTTGGCGATGACCACGGCGTCGGCTTGCCTCAGCTTTCGCACCATGAACGCGTCGTCCGGCGGAATGCTTCCGGCGAGCGCAGCCGAGCCGCCGGTGGTCGGCAGATCGTGGGTATCGAAGTTGTCCTTGACGAGGATCGGCGCGCAATAAAGTGGACCCAGGCTCTCTCCAGCGGCGAGCGCCTCATCGATCTCTCGCGCTCGTGCGACGGCCGCCGGGTTGGTCTCGGTGATCGCGCCCACATTCATGGAGTGATCGTAGGCGGCGATCCGCGCGAGGTAAGAAGAGACAATCGCCACGCACGTCGTGCTGCCGTTCTCGAGCGCAGCGTGGATATCGGAGATCGTGGCTTCGACGACGCCGAACGGCTCTACGGCTTCCGGTGGTTCGGGCGAGCTACACCGGACGAGCAACAGGGACGACAAGCAAAGGGCGCAAAGGGGCGCGCGGGTAGCAGCTCTCATCGGCGGAGCCTATCAAGCCCAACGGGTGCCTGCCAATTCACGAGCGTCGATCCTCGCATCGACTTGCGCTCGACGCGAGATCGAGGGAAGAATGGGCTCACAACAACATCGGTGAGTCTGCTCCAGAGGAGGCCCGTGAATGAGCTCACATCGCACCATCCTCGCGGCGACGATCGTCGCATGCGCCATGGGTACGGGGCTGTCCGCTCAAGATTGCTCGATCCTCGGCCAAAACACGTATGTCAGCGACGTGATGGACCAGTACTACTTCTGGTATCGGGAGATGCCACAAGTGAGTCCGGCAAACTTCGACTCGCCGGAAGCCTATTTGGAGGCGGTTCGATTTCGCCCCATCGACACCTCGTACAGCTATATCTCGGGCCGGGCGGCGACGGATGCCTTCTTCTCGAACAGCCAGTTCGTCGGCATCGGCTTCACGCAGCGACAGCTGAACCCCGATGAGATCCGCGTCGCTCAGGTCTTTCCCGATAGTCCCGCCGCAGAGCTAGGCCTCCGGAGGGGCGACTATATCGTCGAGATCGATGGCCGCTCAGTCACGGATCTGAGTGCGAGCGGCGAGCTCGGAGGCGCTTTCGGCCCCTCCACCATCGGCTACGAAGTACAGATTGGTTGGCGGACGCTCCAGGGAGCCTCGAAGAGCGGCACTGTCTCCAAGCGCCCGGTGACGATCCCAACCGTGTCGCAAACGAAAGTGCTGGACCTAAATGGGCTGCCTGTCGGCTACGTGCACTTCCGTAATTTCGTCGAGCCTTCGACCGCCGCCCTCGACCAGGCATTCTCCGAGCTTCGGCGCGAAGGCGTCGTCGATCTCGTTCTGGACATGCGCTACAACGGCGGCGGGCTCATCGACGTGGCACGCCACCTCGGAAGCCTGATCGGTGGCACGAGGACCAACTCCCAGATCTTCGTCGAGTTCCAACACAACGACAAGCAGACGGCACTCAACCGGCAACTCAGGTTCGAGAACCGAGCCCAGGCGTTGAGCGTGCCGCGGATCGTGATACTGACCTCACGTGCCTCGGCCTCCGCGAGCGAGCTCGTCATAAGTGGACTCGATCCCTTCATGCCCGTGACGCTCGTCGGTCGTCGGACGTACGGAAAGCCGGTCGGCCAATACGGCTTCAATTTCTGCGACAAAGTGGTCTTTCCGGTGTCGTTCAAGAGCGTCAACGCTCGTGGTGAGGGAGACTTTTTCAACGGCTTCGAGACGGACTGCCCCATGCGGGACGGCTTCAATCGTCCCCTCGGCCACCCCGAGGAAGCGATGCTCGCAGAAGCGCTGTATTTTCTCGAGCACGGCACGTGCAGCCCGGAGTCCATGGCCGAGCAAACGCTTCGCACTCAGGCGACGGCCGGCGCCGAGCGCGAGGCGCCACCGTACGGGTTCGACCAGCTCGTCAACGCTCGCTAGGCGTAGCCCCAAGGGGCCGGGGACTCCCGGGGCGGGGTAGCCGTATACTGCCGCCATGACACTGCAAGGACGGATCGCGCTCGTCGCCGGGGCCACCCGTGGTGCGGGCCGCGGCATCGCCCGGGCACTTGGAGAGGCCGGCGCCACGGTGTACTGCACTGGGCGGAGCAGCCGCGAGGGCGCAGAGGACCCAAAACGGCCGGAGACGGTCGAAGAGACCGCCGAGCTGGTCACGGCCGCCGGCGGGACCGGTATCGCGGTGCGTGTCGATCACACCGAGGAGCCCGCGGTCGTGCGTCTGTTCGAGCGGGTGCGCGCGGACCACGGCAAGCTCGATATCCTCATCAACGACATCTGGGGCGGAGATTCTCTTACGGAGTGGGGCAAGACGTTCTGGGAGGTCGACGTCCAGCAAGGCTTCACGTTGATGGAGCGTGCAATCCACACGCACATCATCACGAGCCGCCACGGAGTTCCGCTCATGCTGGAGGGCGATGGCGGGCTCGTGGTCGAGCTCACGGACGGCGCCTTCTACGGCTACCGCGGACAGCTCTTCTACGACCTTTGTAAGATATCCGTCATTCGACTCGCATACGCGATGTCCGTGGAGCTCGCCGACCGCCCGGTAACGGCCGTTGCCGTGACCCCGGGCTTTCTCCGATCAGAGGCCGTGCTCGACCACTTCGGAGTCGCCGAGGAGAACTGGCGGGACGCTATCGAGAAGGACGCCCACTTCGCGCTCTCCGAGACGCCGCTTCTCGTCGGGCGCACGATCGCTGCGCTCGCCGCAGATCCGGACGTCGACCGCCTCGCCGGCCAAGCGCTCACCTGCTGGGACCTCGCCCGGCGCTACGACGTCAAGGACATCGATGGCCGGCAGCCCCATTGGGACGAGCACCTCGACGCCGCCGTCGACGCGATCATCGAGCGCGCCTCACCGAGCGCGGATGACATTTTCCTACTGACGTTGCGCAAATCCCAGATTGACTTCGACGATACGAGAGCCGGGCAACGCACTCGAATCGAGGCATTCTTGAAGCAGTATGGCGGCCAGGCGCCAGCCCCCCCGGACACCCTCGACTGAGGGTCTGGGCACGGCGCTAGCTCCCGGCATCCGAAGCGCGTCCAGCGACGGGCACCCACCGCGAGAACCACTCGACATTTCGAAGGAGTAGGTCGCGCACGAGACGCGGCTCACGTACTCCATGGGGCTGTCCCGGATAGACGACGAGTGTCGTCGGTGCTTTGCCGATCGCGCGCACCGCCTCGTAGAACTGAATACTCTGCTCCGCCGGGACGCGCTCGTCCCGCTCTCCAACTTGAATGAGGAGCGGCGTCGTCACGTTGTCGACGAACCGGTACGCGGAGCGCTCTTCATAGAGCGTGAAGTCTTCCCACGGCTTCGGACCCAGATAGGTGTGGTAGAACTCGGGCAAATCCGTTTGCGAGTACATGGAGATCAAGTCGTTCGCACCCGCGCCCGCGCTCGCCGCCTTGAAGCGTTCGGTCTGCGTGATCCCCCAAAAGGTGTGGTGCCCACCAAAGCTCCAGCCCATAATGCCGAGACGTTCCGGGTCGGCGATGCCCCGCTCGACGAGCGCATCGACGCCGGAGTCGATATCTACCCAGTCGCGGCCGGAGATGTCACCGCGGTTGAGCCCGCGGAAACGCTCACCGTAGCCCGTCGAGCCGCGATAGTTCGGCTGTAGCACCGCATAGCCCATCCCGGCGAAGACCTGGACCGGATAGGCGCCGCGGCGCGGCGAAAAACGGTCGGACGACACCCCGGACGGGCCGCCATGGATGACGAGCAGCAACGGCACGCTGTCGCCGTCCCGGTAGCCGGGAGGCAAGTTGAGCACGCCCTCGATGAGCTCGCCGTCCGCCCGCGATTTCCAACTCTCGACCCGCTGCTCCCCGAAGAGGAAGACCTCGCCAACGTCACCGTTGTGGCGGGTCAAACGGCGCGGCTGCAACGCGTCGGTCCGCGAAAAATACACGTTCGGCGGCGCGTCACCCGCTTCGTACACGTAGGCCAGGACCGACGCGTCGCGGCTCATCGAGAATCCGGATGCGTATCCCGCTCCGGTGATGTCCGCACTCACGGCACCCAGGCGACTCAGACCACGACCCGTCCGCCGGGCTCTCTCGACATAGACATCGTCGCCCGCAGCGGCCACGAAACTGGCATTCTCGTCGAGAGCTCCGGAGATAAGCGTCGGCTCCCCTCCCTCGGGCGGCACCGTCCAAAGCTTGCGGTTGAACGTGCCCAGCGCTTCGCCGCTTCCGGCGATGACGATCCCGAGACTCTCCGTCCACGCGACCGGAGACTCTCCACCGGACATGTCGGTCAGCTGACGTGCCGGGCCTCCCGTCGCCGGAACGACGAAGACGTCGGTATCCGCGCGTGTGCGAAGCGCTGGAGACGGTCGACCGTCGAACGCGAGGGACGAGGAATCGGGACTGAAAACGAACCGCGAGACGAAGACACCGTCGGCAGAGACTCGACGTGCTTCGCCAGCCCGCCTATCCTCGATCGGCGCGAGCCAGAGATACGACCACTCGTCTTGAAAGGGCTCGCCCCAAACGACGGGACGACCTCGCTCCTTCTCGAACGCCTGAAGCGCGTCGCTCGTCTCGGGCTTCGAAACGAATCCCAGCATGGTCCCATCCGGACTCGTCCGAAAGGATTCGATAGCGCGATGCCAATCCGTCACCGGCCACGCTTCGCCGCCGTCCGGGCGGATACCGAAGAGCTGGCGCGAGTCCGATCGGTCCGAGGAGAAGATCAGCCATGTGGAGTCCGGTGCCCACCGCGGCGCATCGTCACGGCCGACATAGGATGTCAGCTGTCTCGGAGCCGCGTCCTCGGACTCCGTAGCGACGACCCAAATGTTCGAGTCGTTCTGGTTCTCGGCAAAATCCATCGTCGTCACGACATAAGCGACCCACCGGCCGTCCGGGCTCACTCTCGGATCCGCGACCGACTCGAGCGCGAGGACATCCTCGACGTTCATGGGCCGGCGCTCCGCGGCCCCCGCGCACAAAGACACGCTCAGGAGCGCTCCCGACACCAAAGTGCTTCTCCGTAACATGAAGACCCTCCCTCAGAAACTCTTGACACGGCCTATCAAGCTGTGAGCATATTCTGCCACGGTTGACCGCAGTGAAATCGACTTCTTCGCAGACAGAACCCGAGCCGGACTCTCTTTGCACTCAGATCCCGGACTCAACGCGCATGTAGCTCATCGAACACGGATAACCATTTCGACGAACCGGCCGTGGATGCCCTTTCATCACCGGCCTGACTGGACGCTTTTGGCTGAAGACGAACTCGAAGGGGGCTCTTCAATGACAACGCAGCAACAAAACCCCGTGATGGAGGCCGGTGCTCAATGAACGCGGTGATGCTCGGAGGCCTGGGCCTCACGATCCTCTTCTTGGGCTACCGGTTCTATTCCAAGTTTCTCGCGGAGAAAATCTACCAGCTCGACCCCAATTTCACGACTCCGGCCCACACCAAACGTGACGACAAAGACTACGTTCCCACTCACAAAATCGTCTTGTGGGGACACCACTTCACCGCAATCGCCGGCGCGGCTCCGATCATCGGACCTTCCATCGCCGTCATTTGGGGGTGGGTGCCCGCCGTGATCTGGGTGCTTGGCGGGACCGTCTTCTTCGCAGGCGTCCACGACTTCGGAGCGATCTGGGCGAGCGTGCGAAACGATGCGCAGTCGATCGGAGCGCTGACCAAAGACGCGGTGGGAGCCCGGGCACAGACACTCTTCATGGTCGTGATCTTCTTCCTCCTGCTGATGGTCAATGCCGTGTTCGCCGTCGCCATCTCTCAAGCGCTGACCGAGACTCCTTCGAGCGTCATACCGGCATGGAGCGCGATCGCGGTCGCCATCGTCATCGGTGTGCTGATTTACAAGCTCCACGTGCCGTTTATCTACCCCACCATCGTCGGGACTATCATTCTTTATGCGATGATCTGGGTAGGCGACAGTGTCCCGGTATCGCTTCCGGAGTCGACGTTCGGCCTCGCGCCCGGCCCCGCCTGGATCGTCATCTTGTTTCTCTACGCGATGGTCGCCTCGTTGCTCCCGGTCTGGCTACTGCTACAACCGCGGGACTTCATCAACGGAATCCAGCTCGCCGTCGGGCTCGTGCTCCTGTACGGCGCGGTTTTCATCGCGAACCCCACCATCGTCGCCCCCGCGTTCAACATCGATGTGCCCGATGGCGCTCCCCCATTGATTCCACTTCTCTTCGTCACCATCGCGTGTGGCGCGATCTCCGGCTTTCACGGCCTGGTCTCCTCCGGCACGACGTCGAAGCAGCTCAACAAGGAGACGGATGCTCGTTTCGTCGGCTATCTCAGCTCGCTCGGAGAGGGCTCGGTCGCTCTCGTCGTCATCATCGCGACCACGGCCGGTTTCGCATCGCTATCGGAATGGGAGAGCGTCTATACGGAGTTCGGAGCCGGCGGCATCCCGGTCTTCGTGCTCGGTGGATCGACGATTCTGTCCGGCGCCTTGGGGATACCTATCGAGTTCGCAGCGACGTTGCTGACGGTCATGGCGGTCTTGTTCGCGGGCACGACCATGGATGCCGGCGTGCGCCTCCAGCGGTACATCATCCAGGAGTGGGGCGTCATCTATAACATTCGCCCGTTCCAAAACGGCTACATCGCCACCGTCATCGCGGTGCTAGCGTGCTTCGTCTTGGCGTTCGGAGCCGGTGGCCCCGACGGCAGCGGCGGCATGGTCCTGTGGCCTTTGTTCGGGACGACGAACCAGCTGCTCGCAGGCCTGACCCTACTCGTCATCAGCGTACTGCTGATGAAGCTCGGTCGGCCGACGCGCTATACACTCATCCCGATGGTCTTCGTCACGAGCATGGCGTTCGTCTCGGCGCTCATCCAGCTCGGAACCCTCTACCGGGCCGGACAGTATATGTTGCTCGCGATCGACTCCATGATCATCGTCGCCGCGATCTTCGTCATTCTCGAAGCTGTGTCGGCACTGATGGCGGCGAAGAAGCAGGCGAGCGAGAGCTCATAGCCGTCGACGGCTACTCCTCGCGGAGCCGTGGCGAGAGCTCTAAACGGGAGGCTCGCAATGCGGGAGCGGCGATCGCCACGAGCCCAAACGAGGCGAGCACGGCGGTCGTCGTCGCGAACGCGCCCATGTCGGTGGCCGCGACGTCATAGAGCACGCTCTCAACGAGGCGGCCTCCGGCCACGCTGAGCGCGAGCCCGACCGCTAAGCCCACGAGCAGCTCTCGGGCACCTCGCCCGAGAACGAGGCGCGCGACATCCGCTCGTGTCGCCCCGAGCGCCATGCGGATGACGAGCTCACGCGTCCGTGCCGCGACGACACTCGCCAGCATGCCGTACAGGCCCATGGTCGCGAGGACGAGCGCGCCGGTTGCATAGAGAGCGACGAGCTTCGCCCGTGCTTCGTGGATCGCGACCGAGCCGGCGACGCGCTCTTCCATCGTTCTCACATCCGTCAGCGGCAGGTTGGGGTCGAGGCTTTGGACCCGCTCGCGGACCGACGGCACGACGAGCTCCGGTGCACCGCGTGTGCGGATGGCGAAGTAGAGAAAGTCCTGGGGAAACTGTTCGTGCAAGATGTAGAACGCGGGCCGGATCGCTGTGCCCACATTCTCCTGTCGCACGTCTCGAGCAACGCCGATCACGGTGACCCAAGCATCCGGCGCCCAGCCGTACTCGAAACGGATGCGCTTGCCGACGGCCTCTTGCCTCGGCCAGAACTCTCGCGCCATCGACTCGTTCACGACGACGACCCATGGACTATCCTCGCGATCCGAGGCGGTGAAGTTCCGGCCCTTCGACAACGAGACGGAAAGAGTGGGCAGGAGATCGTGGCTCACGAAGATCGGTGCCGCACGACGGGTGCCACGAGGGGCCGGACTTCCTTCGACGCCGACCGCTAGATTCACCACCATCGGCGTCGTCGGCAGATGGCTCGTCGTATCGACGGCGAGCACACCCGGCAGTCCACGAAGTTGCTCCTGGGCGCTTCGGCGAAACGAACGCCGACGGGACGCCCGCTCCCGCTCGTCACCGCCATACCGGGTGTCCGGCAAGCTCACGTAGAACGTCAGCAGTCCATCCGTGCGGAAGCCGAGCTCTTCCGTCAACATCGTCGCGAGGCTCTTGAGGAGCAAGCCGCTCGTACTGACGAGTCCGAGCGCGAGAGCGACCTGGGCGACAACGAAAACACTCGTCGCCCGCTGGGTCGATCGCCCGGTCGCGTGGTCCTTGAGCGCCGGTGTGAGGGTCGTTCGCGTGACGATCCACGTCGGCGTGAGTCCGATGAAAAGAACCGCGGCGACCATCACGAGGACGCTGAATGACACCACAGAGCCATTCAACGTCGGGGCAAATGGAATGACGGCGGGGAGCTCGAACAAGGGAAGCGAAAGCTTCGCGAAAAGGATGCCGAGACCGCAGCCGAGCGCAGACAACATGAGGGATTCCACGAGCAGCATCCGCGCGATCTGGAATGTGGTCGCCCCGAGCGCCCGCCGGACGGCGACATCCTTCCATCGCACTTTGGCGCGCGTCGTCATGAGGCCGGCGAGATTCGAGCAGGCGACGAGAAGCACGACGACCGCACCCGCAAAGAGCACGAGCACGGGCCGGAGAACGCCCCCCAGAGAATCTCGGACGGGCTCGACCGCAGCACTCAGCACCTCGTTCGTGTCGGGATACTCGGTCGCGAGACGCGCATAAAGCGTCGCCACCTCCGAGCGCGCCGCTTCGATATCGACCCCGGGGCGGAGCCGCGCCAGCATCGGAGTGACGTGAGGCGGCCGTACGGACCAGAACCCGGGAGGCAAGATCCACGGAACGTAGATATCCGTCCCCCGCCACAGCGCATCGAAACCCTCCGGCATCACGCCGATGACGGTAACGCTCCGGTCCTGTAAGCGAATGCGGGAGCCGATCACATCGGAGGCGCCGCCGAAACGACTTCGCCAAAACGCGTGGCCGAGGACGACGACCTCGCCGACACTCCACAATCCATCTTCGACCCGAGCCGCGGTGGAATAGTCACCCTCTGACAAGCCCCGCCCCAAAAGCGGTGCGACATCGAGGAAGTCGAAGAACCCTTCCATCACATGGAGGGCGGTGACGCGCTGCGGCGGATCGACGCCCGAGAGCTCGAGGTCGTTGTAGCGATAGCCCGTCACGCCCGAAAAGCTCGTAGCCTCGCGACGAACGACATCGAAATCGAGGGGCGTCAAGACTTCCGTCCGCCTCCCGTGCTCGAGCTCCACGACGTTGACGAGCCGGCTGGGCTCACGGTACGGAAACGACTCCAGTAGCGTCGCATGGACGAGGCTGAACGCCGCGGTGTTCAGCCCCATCGCAACCGCGAGGAGAGCTACCGTCGACACCGTGAACAGCGGCGTCTTGAGGAGCGTCCGGCCCGCGATTCGAAAATCGTGCATGGTCCTTCTACAACAGCTTCTTCAGAAGGGCTACCTGTCCCGCATGGTAGAGGTTGTGTTGCACGATACCGTGAAGCAAGTAGTAGACCGTGCCGGGCGAGCCGTAGACGGGCTCATCGAGCCGCGACGGGTCCAGTGAACCAATAGCATCCATCAAACGACCATGTGAGCGCCCGAGCTCTTCCACGACCGCAGGCCACGCGTGCTCGCCACCCGGCCAGTCTCGCTCAGGCGGAAGCTCTTCGCTACCCGCACCGGAGAGACGGGCCACCCCTTCGTCTTCCCACACGATGATGTGGCGCACGAGCTCCTCGATCGTGTGTGCGTCGACGATGGGACGTCGCGAAGCGGTTTCCGCGTCGACCCCGTCGAGCAGCTCGTCGAGGCAGGGCCCGTGCCATGCTTCGCCTCTATAGGCACGCTCGAGTTGGTCCTGGATACGCTCGAGCTCGTTCACTTGCGCCTCACGATGAGCAAGGTCCGATCGTCGCTCGGCTCTCCCGGCGCAAAACGCTGAAGCTCGCTTGCGAGGTGCGATGCTATCTCTTGCGCCGGTGCGTCGGGACGCTGGTCGATCCGGTCGACGATGCCACGGTCATCGAAAGAGTCTCCCGCGTCGTTCTCCGCTTCGGTGAAGCCATCCGAGAACAAGGCGAGAACGTCACCTCGCCCGAGCGTGACCGACGCATCGGCATAGGGAACGTCGTCGAGCGCCCCCAAGACCATTCCTGTGGCGTCGAGCGCCCGCCATTCGCCGCTGTCGCGCCGGAGGAGCGGCGGCAGGTGCCCGGCATTCGCGTAGCGCAGCTCGCCGGAGCTGTCATCGACCGTGCCGTAGAAAACCGAAGCCAGTCGTCCCGGTGCTTCTCTGGCGAAGAACTTTCGGTTGATTTTCTCCAACACGAGCGCCGGTGAAGGAATCTCGTCCGCGAGCGCCGTGAGTGCTCCTTCGAGACCCGTCCGTAGGAGTGCCGCAGGAATTCCCTTCCCCATGACGTCACCGACGACGAGTCGAAATCCATTGCCGTCGTCTCGTCCCTGGACATCGTAGAAGTCACCGCTCAGCAGACGCGACGGGCGATAGTGAAGGCCGACCTCCCAACCCTCGAGAGCGGGCACGGCCGCGAGGCGGGTGCGGTCGAACTTCTGGACTTGATTGAGGTCCTTTTCGAGCCGAGTCAGGTCGGTCGGCGACATACACTCCAAGCAGACGTCGCTCTCGGGATAGACCGCTGCGAGCTCCGTCTCTACGGAGCCTTCGCAAAGCGTGCACGGGTTGTCGAGCACTGCCGCTTGGGACGCTGTCATGTTCTCACCTCCATTTCGATGCCTTCGATCTCCATCAGTGTCCGCTTGATGTCGAGCCCTCCGGTGTAACCGCCGAGCCTCCCTCCCGAGCCCACCACCCGGTGACACGGAATGAGAATCGCCACCGGATTGCTTCCGAGCGCGTTTCCCACCGCCCGCTGCGCCCGAGGCCGGCCGATACGATCCGCCACGTCCTGATAACGTGCTGAATGGCCGAATGGGATCGCGCGCGCCGCCTCCAGCACGTCGCGCTGAAACGGCGTCCCCCACCGCAAATCGACCGGGGCGTCGAACTCGGTGCGGGTACCGTCAAAGTACTCACCCAGCTGCCTGCGCTCGCGCTCGCACTGCCCGTCCGATTCCTCCGGTAGGAGCCCGCGGCATTCGAGACCTCGAGCGAGCTCGTCTTCCGTCTTCCTAAAACTCACCCGGCATACTCCGCGGTCCGTCTTCGCGATGAAAACCCGACCGAATGGGCCATCGACCCACGTGTAGTAGGCCCGCACCGGGTCGAACGCCTTGGTCAGAGCTTCACAAGCCGCTTCACAGGTGGCGGCGTCGGGCTGGGGTAGTTTCGGAATATTCATGGGAGGCTCCTCTATCTCAGTGAAGTCCCTTGCGGACTTTCTTCATGGCTTGATAGACCTGTGCACGCGCCGTCTCCTCACTACAGCCCAAGACGCGTGCGACATCGCTATAGGCGAGGCCTTCGTATTTCTTGAGCAACAGCGCGGAACGTTGGCGAGGCGTGAGGGCGTGGATCAACTGGTTCAAGCTCCGCGCGAGCCGGCGGGTCTCCGAGAGCTCCTCAGGATTGAGGTCGGGGTCGTCCGGCTCCGCCACCAGGTCGAGCGACGCGGCGCGGCGCACTTTTTGGGACCGAAACAGATTCAGTGCCTGCCGATGGGCGATTCTGTAGAGCCACGCACGATGATTGGCGCCCGGGTCGAGCTTCGGAAACGCCTGAAATGCCCCCAAGAACGTCTCTTGAAGCACGTCCGCCGCATCTTCCGGATCTCCCGTCATGCGATAGAGATAGCGATATATCTCCTTTTGGTGCGCTTCGAGGAGCTCCGAAAAACGAGTCTGGGGCGGCATACACCGTCTATAACACCCGAGACCTTCGTTTGTGAAAAGTCGTGGTGCAAAAAAACGGGTCAGCCGATACGGCTACGGGGTAGGGGTCGCTCCGGGACGTCCTCGAGCAGGCCCCCGCATCCGAGCCGACGGATGTCATCCTGTCCGAGTCGCTCGCCCGTCAGAAGTCGCGGCAAGATCCAGTCCACGATATTGACTTTCCTGCTACGCGCGCAGCCCGGAGCTCCCAGCACGGGGATGTCGTCCAGATAGGCGAGCATCAACAAGTTACCCGGATCCACCGGGGCTCCCACGGTCTCCACACGCCCACCGGCCCTCTCGACCGCCCGGGGCGTGATGTCGTGGCGATCCATGATGGCGGTCTCCCCCGCGAGGAGAATCAGAGCCGCCCCCGAGTCGCGCTGCGCGACGAGAGCCGTGGCCAGCTCGACCTCTCCGCCGTCTCCCGAAAGGTCCACGAAGTCGTGCGCGGTGACCTCCGAGCCGAGCGCGCGGACGCGCTCTTCGAGAGGAAGAAAGCCCTCCTCGAGGACGGTTCGAACCGAAGGCGAGCCGGACAAGATGAGGCCGACCTTATGTGGCTGAAAAGCGTCCACTCGCAAGGGGCTCGGTGACGCGGCGTTCACGGCAGCGGTGACGACCTGTTCCGGCACGGCGTAGGGTATGACCTTCACCGTTGCGACCGTCTGTCCGGGACGAACGAGCTGATCCGCGCCCACCGTCGCGACGGTGATGCCTTCTCCTTCGTTGAGCCGGCCGAGGCGCGCATCCTCCACGCGAGCCAGCCCATGTTCCGTTGCGATGATATTCACTCGTCCGGTCGCGGCCGAGGACAACCTCAGGCCCATGCCGCGACAAGCCTCGGCGACGCGTAGCGCCGCGCGGTTCTCCTCTACGTCCTCTTCCTCGATCTCGGCGACATAGACGGAGCGCCGACCGAGCTCCGCGAGCACAGCGATGTCGGCGGCGTCGAGCGGTTTCCCTTTCCTGAGCCTGCGGCGACCGTCGCTTCCCGCGACGTTATGTCCCAGGATTTTGCCTTGGGCGTCCTCTAGGAGGACGGGCCCGAACTTCATACTTCGATGTTCTTCTTGGCACAGGTGAAGAATTGCTGGGTCATCTTCGCGGTGACCGGCTTCATGAGTCGCGCGGCCAGACTGGCAATCGTACCGACGATGCTCACGTCCGCTTTCCACTCGATATCGGTCGAGCCGTCGGCGCCGTCGCTTAGCTCGATCTCGCTGGTCACGTCGATGGAGCTGCCCGGTGCCGTGCCCTTCATTTTCATGGTCGCGCGATCCGGCTCGGAGAGCTCCGTCCACTCGATCGTCGTTTTGAACTTGACCTTCACGGTGCCGAGCCCAAGAGCGCCGACCGCTCGGAACTTCTTTCCGGGCTCCAAGATCTCCATCGATTCGAGACCCGGCGTGCATTGCGATACGGATTCTGCGTCCGTGAAGAACTTCCACACGTCCGCGCGCCCCGCCTTGATGTTGTCTTTACCTTCAATCAGCATGTTCTAGCTCGTATGCGTTCTTGCAGCCTCTGCCGCAGAAATAGTACGTGTCATCCCCCAGCGTGAGTGTTTGAGCGGTCGCGTCGACCGCGACCATCATGCCACAAACAGGATCCTTCGCTTCCCCCTCCTGCGATTCCTTTCGATCGGGCGGCTGGGCAAGCGCAGGACGCCGATCGATGATCTCGGCCAGGATGCTGAGCGCGATCTCGGCGGGGCTCACAGCCCCGATGTCGAGTCCGGCGGGGCACTTGACCTCCTCGGGTATCGACAAGGCGCGCGCGCGCTTGGAGCTCGCCACGAGCGCGATGTAGTCGGACGCGAGCGCTGTCGCCTTTTCGAGCGCCTCCTCGTCATAGCTTCCGTGGCTCGCGATCACGACATGGCGGCGTCCCGGCCCTACCCTGTCGAAATCGATATCGTCGAGGAACCGATCGGCCGACGGAAACGCATCTGCCTCTCCTCCGGGCGCCATCACGGTTACCTGGAAACCCAGGGGGCCGCCGAGCGCCGACAAGGCCTGCGCGACGGGTAAATGGCCGATGATAATGAGCTGCGGTTTTGGCAAGATGGGCTCCAGGAAAATGTCGAGCGAGCCCCCGCTCGCGCAAGTCTCGGTCGACTGGAGTTTTATGAGCTTCGGCCGTCCGCTCGCGAGGGTGCGCTTGGCTTCGTACGCAACGGTGGGCCTGGAGCAGCTGCCCCCGATCCAACCGATCCACTCCCCCGCTGCCGTGACGATGGCCTTCGCGCCCGGCAGCGCGGATGTCGGCTTCACGACCCCGACGACCGTCGCGAGCACATAGGCCTCGCCGGCACGGCGAAGCCTGGCACCCGCCTCGAACGTGTCTTCGCTCACTCCTGAAGCGCGGCGCCTTTCTCGTTCAACACCTGCCACACCCGGGCAGGCGTCATCGGGATCTCCATGTGTCGCACTCCGAGATGCCACATCGCGTCTACGACGGCGTTGACGATGGCGGGGGGAGCTCCGACGGTCGCGGATTCGCCGACGCCCTTGGCGCCGATCGGATGGTGCGGCGACGGGGTCACTGTCTCGCCCGTCTCCCAAGCGGGTGTCTCCACCGCGGTCGGAAGCAGATAGTCCATGAAACTACCTCCGTGGATGTTGCCATCCTCATCGTAGGAGATCTCCTCGAGGAGTGCAGGTGCCATGCCCATCGCGAGTCCGCCGTGGATTTGCCCTTCGACGATCATCGGGTTGATGCGCACACCGCAGTCATCGACCGCGACGAATCGCCGGATCTTGATCTCACCCGTTCCACGGTCGATGTCCACGACGCAGATATACGATCCGTGGGGATAGGTAAGGTTCGGAGGATCGTAATAGGTCACGGATTCGAGCCCCGCCTCCATCCCTTGCGGATGGTTCGTGTAGGCGGCAAACGCGATCTCCTGGATCGTCTTCGCTTGATCGGGCGATCCCTTCACGAAGAACTTGCCCTGCTCCCATTCGAGGTCTTCCTCGGCGGCTTCGAGAAGGTGGGCGGCGATCTTGCGCGCCTTGTCCCGGATCTTCCGCGCCGCGATGGCCCCGGCC
>Ga0315338_1000395_pt1 | contig 111071 bp, 101 predicted proteins | sample ASW8metaG_FD_204518 | JGI IMG/M metagenome (GOLD analysis project Ga0315338, IMG submission 204518) | Ammonia-oxidizing marine archaeal communities from Monterey Bay, California, United States - ASW #8 | ecosystem: Environmental > Aquatic > Marine > Coastal | place: USA: California | collected...
AGCAGACCAAGAGTAACTATCCGACCAGCTCTAATTTCAATAATCGTTATAAATTACAGCAAATAATAGAAAAGACTATACTGATTCCCAATAAAGAAATCGACTGCAGCTATCACACGTATGGGATCCTTTTTCCGCTTTTACTTCGGAAATAATCTGGGGTGGTATAAAAGCACCACATCCACCACAGGCTGTTCCCTGCACATGAATAACGGATATCCCTTTTCGAGCAGTATGAATTCTGTCATATCGAGAAAGGGTTTTATCCTCTATATCTTGCCTTTTTTCATCCCGTTGAAGTTCTAATTTAGTTTTCTTTTCCGAGGATTCATTCATCAATACTTCTAATTTTTTACGACGCTCAACTAGATTCTTACTTAAAGTATCTAAATTTTCTTCTTCAGATTTTATTCGCTCTTCCAGCGTTTCTTTTTCCTCCGTGAATTCTAATGTTTTGATCTCAATATCATCAAGCCCAGCTTTCAGGTGGTCAATTTCATGCTGCAAGGCATCATATTGTTTATTGGTTGTAACCAGAAAACGTTGATCTTTATGCTTTTCAATTTTTACTCTGATGTCCGTCATCTGACCATCAAACTTACTTATTTCAAGTCCCAGTTCTTTGATACGGACTCTACCATCTTCTACAGATTTGATTAAAGCAGACTCTTCGTTTTTCAGCGAATCCACCTTTACTGGCAAATCGCCCAGTAGTTCAGCAATATCCTGAAGTTGGGAATCAATTTTTTGCAGTGCAACAATTCGTTGAATTACACTCATTAAGACTTAACTACTCTCATAAACAAAAAATGCACCATATTGGGTGCATTTTCAACAATTTATTGGAAATAGAATTTATCTCCGGAGTTCGAAAACTCATTAATTAACTACCTTATTTTTTAGGATTTGAATCACCATAACGGCCTAGAAGTTAAGGCAATTATTTAGTCATTACTAAGAGGAAAGACTGGAAATTATCTGATGATACTTACCTCCAACATTAGAACGGGAAAATTTCTTATTTACCCTTCTAAGCCCATTGCCTGAAAGTTTTTGATATAAGGTTTGATCTGAAAATAATTGAATTATCGCTTCTGCGGTTGCATTCGGATCATTTGGCTCAACCAAAATACCATTCACATTATTTTCTAAAGCATCAGGGATTCCACCTACATTTGTACCAATCACCGGTTTACCACAAGCGTTGGCTTCTAAAAAAGTAATTCCAAAACCTTCAGAATCTCCTTGCTCATCCGTATCTAAACTATTCATGATATAAACATCAACAGCATTATACAGTCTCGGTTTTTTGTTTTCTTCAATATATCCTAAAAAAAGAACGTACTCTTGAAGCCCTAAATCGTTTACCAATTGCTTCAACATTTTATTATATGGATTATCACCAGTACCTACAATAAGATATTTAATTTCAGGGACTTTCTCTTTGACAATTTGAATTGCTCTAATAACAATATCATGGCCTTTTCTTTTAACCAATCTAGACAGGCTTAAAAGAATTTTATCTGATTGGTGCAACCGAAAATTTTCCCGACACTTACTTATTGATTGAGGGAAAAATTCAGTAGTATTTACAAAATTAGGGATAGTTTTAATTTTTTGATTACCGGTGATTGAGATTGCTTCATTCTTTGTATAGTTACTTACTGCAATGACCTGATCTGAATCATCGATAGTCTGTATAAATTTTGGAATTCTTTTTTTATATTTATTAGAATGCAGTCTAGTTACTTCTAACCCATGCAAAACTGTAATTAATGAAAATGTGTATTTCTTTTTATATTTAATTAAACCTTCTGATAATTCCCATGTAGCGGATATGATAATTGGATTATTAGATGATTTAATAAACTTTTTACAATAATAAGAAACATACCATTTTTTGAACTTTGACCAATCCCGACCATACATAAAAACTAATCGATACGGTAGATCCTTTGGAATTTCATTGATTATCAAACCGCCTCGCTTTTTTACCAGCACAGTTACATCATATTGATCTTGTTCAGCTAAGTAATTTGCAATTCCATGGGCCCAAGTGGCAATTCCACCCTTTTTAGAAGGACGAAATTCTTCAGTTATTATGGCAATTTCAGATATGGTTTTTATTTATGCTTAAATGGGATTTGAAAAAAAGTCCAGAATCGTATTCCAATCCCAAAATTGGAGGAAGATGATGACAACAGGATAAGTTGATATTGGCCTGTAATTGTGATATAAGAATCATAACCAGTATTAAATTCAACACCAATCTCCAATTCAATCCATTTAGTAACGGGAGGAGTAGGATTTGAGGGTGGTTCGTAATCTTCAAAGAATTCGCCTTTTTCATTTTCCCATGGATTATCAAATAGTGTATCCAAACCATTAGATCCATCCAATAGATATGAAATATCAATAAAAGGTTTCATTTGACCTGACATAATTAAATGGGAATAATGAATTCTAAGATTATTAAAATCATTTCCTAGATAATGCCCTATAGGAAATTCTCGATGGGTATAAATATGGGTTGGATGATAGGATTGGTAAACCTGATTTAATACATTGGAATATTCAAACCACAAATTAGAAGATTTTAATGGAATCCCTGTTTTTTGAAAGCCCAAAAGATAACCAAAGCGGTTAAGATAAAAAGCATCCTTTTGATGAAAATTAATATCATCAATAATTGCTTCCCCATAAAAACGTAATCCTTCTTTTGGAAGCCAGGTCATACCAACATATAGAAATGCATTTAAACCCTTATTTGTACTCCCCAAATTTTCCCATGACCAAAAACTAAATGGATTGAGATATTGAATATTTATGGATTTTGAAATACCCGTGGCAATTATAGATTCACCAAATGTTATTGAAAATCGTTTCGATTGATATCCAAAAGTGTGCAGGTATAAATAACGATTATGTTCCAAAAGCGGATCCAATTCAATTACAGAAAAAAGAGCATTTAATTTCCCTAGGTTTGCTTTTAGGGTAAATTGGTCAAAAGGCCGGGAAAAATCACTTAAGAATAAATTGGCATTTAACCCGTGCCCAACCGTTAAAAAATCTCTGCCGATCTTAAATGAATAATCTAAATCATTCCATGAATTAAAAACTCTTAAATAGGCCTGATTGGTATACATGGTTACATTTTTTATTGTACGTACAAATCCTCTTTCCGCTTCAAGCTTATCATGAGTAAAAAACATTGAATTCACAATTTCAACGTGCGGTGAATCATATCTGTAAGTTGAGATTACACCATTTCCAATTAAATCTGAATTTTGATATATCCCTAACAAATCATTGTCCTGTCTAAAATGCCCAAAAATACCAAATGAATGACCATTATTTTGCTTTCTGTATTTATCTGAAACATAGCTAGACCAATAACTATTTTGTTGGACTAGAGGTAAAGAAAGCATGGCGGAATTTGTTTGGAGCCAATACTTCCCCTCCTGATAACCTGTATAAAAAAATTGCCCATGACAAACATGGGCAATTACAATTAAAAAAACAAAAAATTTAAGTTTAATTCTCGTCAAGGATAGATGATTTCAGTCTTTGCTTCAGTGTTTTGGCATCTGGTACATATTCAGGGATAAACTTTCTCAATTCCTCAGCAACCTTTTTATAATCATAGTATTTGGCCGAATTAACAATTTCCGATACATCATCTAATAATTTATCCCAATTATTACCTTTCCCATTTTTTAGCACTAATATTTTATCATGCCCAGTATCAATAATGTTTTCTTCCTGCGTTTGCAATTCTTCATACATTTTTTCTCCTGGTCGCATACCAATATATTCAATTCCAATATCTGTTTCCGGTTCTAACCCACTCAAGCGAATGAGTTCATAGGCAATATTTTGGATATTTACAGGCTTGCCCATATCCAAGACATAAATTTCACCTCCAGACCCCATCGCACCAGCCTGTAAAATCAACTGCGCTGCCTCTGAAATAGACATAAAGTATCTTTGCATATTTGGATTGGTGATTGTTATTGGTCCACCATTTCTAATTTGTTCCTGAAAGGTAGGAATCACACTCCCTGAGCTCCCTATTACATTACCAAATCTTACAGCCATGAATTTTACCTTCGAATCAATAGATTTACTTTGAATCAGTTTTTCGGCCACACGTTTCGTTGCGCCCATAATATTGGTCGGATTTACAGCTTTATCTGTAGAAACTAATACGAACCGATTTACATTATATTCTTCCGAGGAATCAATCAAGTTAAGTGTTCCCTGAATATTGGTGAGGATTGCCTCCCAAGGGTGATCTTCCTGCATGGGTACATGTTTATAGGCTGCAGCATGAAAAACAACATCTGGATTAAATGAAGAAAATACGCGCTGGAGTAAAGTTTTATCGCGGATATCACCAAGGATTGGTTGGAAGGAAACAGGATGTTTGCTACCCTCACATTCCCTTTCAATTTTAAACAAGTTATGTTCACTTTGATCTAACAATATTAATAAATCCGGATCGAATGTTAAACAGTTCCTCACCAATTCGGAGCCAATTGACCCTCCTGCACCAGTAACCAACACTCGTTTGCCATAGATGTATTGGGAAATTGATGATCGATCTAATTCTACTTCTTTACGCCCCAGGAGGTCAACCATCGACACTTCTCGAACCGATTTCATAGAAACTTTGCCATCAATCAATTCAGAATAGGTGGGTACAGTACGATAAGGTTTCCCAACCGATTTACAAATTGCAATAATTCTCCGCATTTCTACGTTGCTTGCTGTTGGAAGACAAATAATAATTTCATCAAAAGGAATATTGAAATTGGGTAATTCATCAATGGAACCAAGAATGGGTACACTATGAATTGTTGCGCCCGTTTTTGATATATCATCATCAAGAATTCCTACTACAACAAATTTCATAGCCCGATTATCTCGAATTTCCCGGATTATTCTTTCAGCACTACCACCAGCACCAATCATAATCAGTTTTTTCCGACCTTTTACTAGTTTATTCCGATCGGTCATTCTTTGGGTCCCTGATATATTGCTGAAATACAGACGAATACTAGCACGGCTTACCCCTAAGAAAATGGTGCATAAAGCATAATCAATGAACAGGACTGATTTTGGAAAACCAGATAATCCATATAATAATGCTAAAAAAGCCAAAGAGAGCAAAGAGCCAAAGGAAGAAGCTTTGGCAATACTGATAAAATCGGAGATACTGGTATAGCGCCACATACCACGGTATAACCCAAAGATAAAGAAAGAAGTTAACTTTGCAAAAAGAATGACCGGTATATAAGTGAAAAGATTGCCAATTATATACTCAGGAATTGCAAAATCAAATCTTAATAGGAAAGCAATAAATAATGCTCCTAGAACCAAGCAAATATCGACGAGAAAAAATGCAAAAATATTTCTCGATTTATTATATGTTTTATTCATTAACCAGTTTATTTAATTATAATTGTATAAGTTTAATACTGTAAGGAGAAAATTCTATGTGATTTTTATCACAATTAATTAAGTATTAAAACAGGATTTTATTGCTGTTACAATCCTACTTTGATCTGCTTCAGTTAAGCTTGAACCTGAAGGCAAGCATAATCCATTTTCGTATAATTGTTCAGAAATAGAATGTTGGTCATTTATTGAAAAAAATTTATTATTATGATAAAGAGGTTGAAGGTGCATTGGTTTCCAGACAGGTCTTGCTTCAATATTTTTTTCTTCTAAATGGTGAATTATCGAATTTATTTTTTTACCAACCGGGTCATTTACCATCATAATTGATAACCATCGTGTTGAACTGCCATGGTTTATTTCAGGCATAAAGTTTATACCCTTGATTGAATTAAGCTCTTTTTTGTATCTACTAAATATTCTTTTCCTTTTTTCAATGAATGAATCAAGACTTTTTAATTGGGCACGGCCAATTGCTGCGATAATATTGCTCATTCGATAGTTGTATCCCAACTCCAAATGTTCATAATGAACAACAGATTCTCTTGCTTGTGATGCAAGTTTACGTGCTCTTTCAATATATTCGGCATTATTTGAAAGAAGCATACCACCTCCTGAAGTCGTAATGATTTTATTGCCATTAAATGAAAGGATTGCCATTTCCCCAAATGAGCCGCATTTTTGACCATTATATACGGCCCCTAAGCTTTCGGCTGCATCTTCAATGATGGGAATTTTGAATTTTTCGCAAATATTTAAAATCATCTCATAATTTGCACTCTGACCATAAATATCTGTAACAATTACTGCTTTAGGTGAATTATTTTTTAATGCCAATTCTAAAGATTGAGGACACATATTCCAGGAAGAATTCTCAGAATCAATAAAGACTGGAATTGCTCCTAAATAACAAATCGCATTCCCACTGGCTACAAAGGTTAGATCCGAACAAAAAACTAAATCACCCTCTTTCACTCCAACGATTTTCAACGCTAAGTGCAAAGCAGCAGTTCCTGAAGAAAGGGCCACTGCGTGGTTTACGCCAATGTATTCCGCCATTTCCTCTTCAAATTGATCCACATGGGGCCCGAGGGGGGCTACCCAATTTGATTGGATCGCATCTTTAACATAGTTTATTTCTTCACCGCTCATATGAGGAGGAGAGAGATATATTCTTTTATTTTTTAACGGCATAAACTTCTTAACTATTATTTAAAACTATTATCATAGAACCAGATTTTAAACATCGCATTTAAAGCTCAAACAACTTGTCCCGTTTTTTATAAGCTCTTTAGCCTTTTATTCTGCGCAACTATCATTTGAACTCATAAGAACAATGCTTATTCCGCGCTCAGTGATTTTTTTGCTATTGCAAACCCAAAATTACGTGAGCCTCCTTTAACTACAGCTATTCTTCTTTCTAGGGTCAATTCGATATTTTTAAACAAAAAATATTCTGAAAAAAATTAAATATTAAAGAAAAGATGCATTAAACAAATCAACAATCATATCGTTTCCATCCTCATCAATAACTGAGAGAGCAGATTCAATAGCATAAATTTTCAAAACTAAATCTTCTTTTGTTTCAGATACTATATATATTCTTGCTAATACTTGCCTTTCGTTTCCAACCATATGTTGTAATACTATATCTCCTTCAAAAAAACGTTGCATTACAAAAACTACTGATGGATCTTGTTGCAATTTTTTTAGGCCGATAATATCCTTAATAACCCCGCTTTTTAAAAGAACCCACAAAGTGCAGGCATGCTTACCGCCTAACAAAAAGTCATTACGCTCTCCTAAGTCTTCAACCCCCATAGATCCTGTTAGAGCAAAGTTGACAAGCATTAATCTATGATCAAAACCATTAATAGCATTAATATATATATGCATGGCTTCACCTTGCAGACGAAAACCTGGGTCGTAAGCATAAAAATTATCATCTTCAACAAAAAATTGAATAGCAAGAACTCCATTTTTTATACCAATACCTTTAAACATTTTGCTCACTATTGGATGGATAGAATTGTAGTATTGATTGGTGTGTTTTGATGGATACACGGAAGCAATGCAAACGGGGCTCGCCTTCCCCTGTTTTTTTGTGGTTATGCGATCAGCAATAGCTGATAAATATATTTCACCATCCTTAAAAGTGTAGTAAGCAACAATGTCATCACTATTCATATACTTTTCAGTTAAAAATAACCTTTTTCTTGAATTTTTGATGGCATATTTTGCGCCCATAATTAATTCTTTTTCATTATGACAAATGGACATGCCAACTCCGCCCCCATTATCAACCGGCTTAACCATAACTGGATATCTGATTTCTTCTAAATCTCCAGGATTAAAACTCTCATCAAGTCTATATGAGGGTATACCTTCAATACCATAGGCTTTACAAGCTTCTATAAAACCATCTTTGCTTGATAGTGCATCAATAATTTTACTTGTCGCATAACATGGCAAATCTAGCGCTTCACATAGCTGAAGATAAGGCGGAACAAGAATATCAGCTACCCCAACAAGCACTCCGTCCACCTTCTCATCTTTTGCCACCTGTGTTAAGTTAGGTATATCAAAACCATCAATTTCATAGTGTTTTTTAGAATGAAACTTCGCTGGTGCTTTCGGATTAGGATCAATAACTATTGTATAAACTCCAAGATCATTCGCTTTTTTAACCAGCACACCAGTTTCAGGATTTCCACCCAAAATCAATAATTTTTTTCCAGTCAACTTTTCTAAGCTTCTCATTATTAAGGTACCTAAGCCCCAATTTTTAATTTTACTTTCAATTGTTTTTTTGTTTTATGTTCATCCCAAGCTGCCATCCACTGATCAAATTCATACACACATTGATCAAAATTCTCGAGATTTAGCTTGGGAGCCAATTCAATTGCATCTTTAAAATTTTTTGCATTACTACCAACAGTACCAACAATCCTCTTATCAGAGCTCACAATATCTTCTAAATCAATCAACTGCTTATCATAGGGTAACCCCAGCAACAGCATGGTAGAAGATATGGCAGATTCTTTTATCATTTTCTTTGCTGATTCAGCATTTCCAGTGCATTCAATAATATGAGAAAATTTTAAAAAATCAGAAATTTTTGTTATTGTTTCGATTTTATGATCACTTAAGTAATTCAATCTTTTTTCATTTTCATCTAAGACGGTTATTTCATGGCCCCAATAATGCATGACTCTTGCTGTTAAATGTCCCACAGGACCGGCTCCAATAACCAAAACAAATTCTTTATCACTTAACTTTTGATCATCAAGCCCAATCCTGTTTAATCCTTTAAGAACAACCGCTAAAGGTTCAACACTACTTGCTGTAATTAATTTCAACTCATTGGGTATCTTATGAACAAACCGTGATGCCAATACTACAAATTCTCCATAGGCACCATTATAGTTTAATACACCAACTTCCATTCTTTCTGAACAAGCAGTTTCACGTCCGCTTAAACACATGGAACATTTATCGCAGGAAAGAATACATTGCCCAACGACGCGATCTCCTGCTTCAATATTTCTTACTTTTGCTCCCACCCGTGCAACTATGCCTGAATATTCATGCCCTGGCACTATTGGAAATTTTGCCCACCCAGACTTATAGTAATCCAGATCGCCCCTCAATACTTCAAAGTCAGTCTCACAAATCCCTACATATGAGACTTTTATCAGAACTTCATTGGGTTTTACCGGTTCTAAAGAATAGGTTTTTTTAACCGGAGTATTCCTTTTTTCATATTCGATTACTTTATAAGCTGAAGAATCGTAATTCTCACGATAATCTTTCAAATTAAATTTTTTATTTGTAATTGATTTTAATGTGCCAATCAAACGATTGAATCGGTATGAAAAAATATCGGATAGTTTGCCTTTACCTTTCAAACGATAAAAATAAATAACATCTCTTAACACAAATAAGAATTGCCTAGGGAATTCAATCAAGATTCTACCAAAAGATAATATACCAATAGATCGCGCAGCGATTGATTCATGCCAAAACCTGTTGCGAATTTGCTCACCATTTTCATTATGAAAATGAACGATACATGCATTTGGTTTATAAACAACTTTATATCCTTGATCCATCCAATACTTTGACCATTCTATATCTTCTAAGCCGGTTAAACTTTCATCAAATGGATGATCAGTCCATAAATCTCTGCGAATCATTGCATTGGCATTATTGCAGAAATAATGCGGTTGGGACTGATATAATTCCTTTGATCCAAAATATTTTTTGAAATCCATATTTTCAGAAAAATTCGAATATGTATCACCAATCTGCTTCCCATAACTCATAGCAATTCCATTATCTATTACATTGTTTTTAAATGGGCTTACAAGCTCTTTAAGCCAATTTTTATCCAACGGTTTTGTATGGGCAGATACAATACATGCTAAATCGCCTGTAGAATTTTTTATGCCATAATTAATGGCAAATCCGAAAGTAAAATCATCTTTTTCAATCGAGAGGGTCTTATCAGAGTATTTATTAGCGATATCCTGAGTGCCATCAAATGAACCAGAATCAACGACAACAATCTCATAATTTGTATAAGATTGCTGCCAGATCATTTGAAAAAGTCCGGGCAAATAGGCTGCTTCATTAAGGGTTCGAATAATAATACTGACTTTGGGATCAGAATTCATACTAATCAAATAAGGTAATGATTTTGTATTTATCATCAAATTTTTCTACCATCTTTTCTTTAATCTTATCTTGAAACTCAATCGTAGAGATAATAACGGTTTCTACTAGGTATTTATCTAGAACATCAATAGATATGACGGGAAGACCAAGATAATCATCCCTCTGTTTTTTTAAATCATCATCAATAACACACTCAAGTTCAATTCCTGCATTTTGGATGTAGGCAAATATTGATTTTGATGTATCACTAGCACCGTATAATGCTGCTTTACCTTTTACTTTTTTAACCAATCGATTTACTTTTTCAAAATAAAAATCACCCAAATTTTTCGAAAGATTCAATAAATCAATCTGATAATCAATATAATGCCTATGAAGTGATGCTTCTCCTTTCGCCGTTAATTCCAGTTTCCCATTTGTGGAATCTAAAAGGCCATCGTTCAATAAATTATGGATATGGGCATTAGACATTGCATCAATCAATGCCGGGTCATCTATATCCATAGGTATTTCTATAGGGCCACTTTCATTGATTGTTTTCAATATGACAAAGCGATAATATTGTTGTGTATGGCTGAAGTATTTAGAATTGCTATTTTTCATACTGTGATAATTTCGCCTTTTTCTAAAATTTTATACCCCTGATTAGGGATAAATTGGTTTAAATAGTTTATAAAATGCTCAGGATATTCACCATTATATTCGAACATATCAAAATGATTAGGAATTACAGTATCTATATTCAATTTTCTGCATATTTCTACTAACTCACGGCTGTCCAAATTTCCAACGATTCCCTTTTCTTCTCTAAACCAATCTCGGCCATTAATGGGTGCAAAAAAAAAGTGAAATTGGACTGAGTTTAATCTATCAATGAGGCCATTATATGGGATGCCATCACCCCAAAAAAAAAGAGTTAATTCACCCACAGAAATTAAAAAGGATAAACAGTTGGGATTACCCTCTTGATCAGCTCTATGGTAATGCGCTGCAGGGATTGGTATCACTTGAAATTCATTAATTGTATAAGAGTGTTCCCAATCCATAAAAAGGAGTCGATCATCATCAATATTTAAAGGGTTTTGGCTATAAGCAGATTTTGAACAATATAATTTGAATGGCTGATCAATTTCCTCCAGTGTCCACGGATCCATATGGTCTACATGAGCATGGGTACATAGGACTGCATCAATATTATGAATTTCTTCTGGTCGTACAACAGGAGGAAATTTCCTTTTCATTTGAGAGTTATTACCTCCATCAGGATGCTCTACATAATTTGATAAATAGGGATCGATTAATAGAGTAGTTGTATCTTTTTTTAGTACATAACCGGATTGTCCTAAAAAACCTATTTTTAGATTTTTGACTGGTTCGGAATTATTGATTAATTCAATCAGGTTCATTTTCTTCAGTCCCCATAAATTCTGGCATAATTTTCTGGCTTTTCGGAGTGGTACCTTTCAGTGCAAATACAGAAAAGACAGTTTGAATTAGGATTTTAATATCTATTGCTATGGAATGACTGTCTACATATTGAATATCATACTCGAATTTTTTTAACCAAGATATTTCGTTTCGACCTTTTACCTGGGCTAACCCGGTTATCCCTGGTAATATTTCATGTCTTCTATTTTGATCTTTTGAAAATCGATTTTTGTACTTTAATAACAATGGTCTTGGGCCAACTAAACTCATATCACCTTTCAAAACATTAAGAAGAACAGGGAGTTCGTCAATACTTGTCTTTCGAAGTACCTTTCCAAGTCCAGTTTGGCGAACAGCATCATTTTCAGAACTCATAGAATATCCCTTTTCCATTGTTCTGAACTTAATAATATTAAATGGGATTAAATCTTTCCCCAGCCTAGACTGAATAAAAAAAATAGGCCATCCATTAAATACAAGAATGAGAAAGGAAATAACCAATATTATTGGTGAAAAAAAAACAATTCCGATCATACTAAGAACTATATCTACTAATTTTTTTATCAATTTCTAATCCAATGCAAAAAGTAATTCTTTTTCAAATCTGGGGTATTGAGCATCGATTGAAAACTTTTCTTCAGCTAATTGCCTTGCTGCTTTCCCCATAAATTCTAACTGACTTGGGTCATTAAGTATTTGGTTTAGTTTAATGGCCCCTTTTTCTGGTTTATCATGTGGCACATAAAAACCAGCCTTGTGTTTTTCCAACAATTCCCGCTGCCATCCAGAATAATTGATCATTATGGGCTTTCCTGCAGCCAAACCATCAAAAAATTTATTGGCTGAGTTATCCCAAAGTGCTTTCAAATTTATGAATAATGAGGTCACGATGGATGCCCTTGCATATAATTTGGGTATTTCAGATTTTATAAGAGGATCGATTACATATAGAGATTTATTTAATACATCAACTTTTTGAGCAAATTCTCGAATATCTGTTACTTTTATACCTTCTCCTGCAATTACAAACTTAACTCGGGGATTAAGTTTTTTCATTTCTTCTGCTATTTTTACCAAATAATGTACATCATTAGCATGACCAAAGGCACCGGTGTAAATAACTGTGGGGGTGTTTTCATTCCATTCAAGTCCATTCAAATCCATGTTACCAAACATACCGTTTATATTAAATTTTTCCATATTGGATAAATTGGTTATAACACTGATTTGATTGATTGGGTAACCTGATTGGCTAATACCGCTTTGTATTCCATTTGAAAGAGCTATTATTCTTTTTGAATTTCGATAAGCTATATACTCTAACCAATTGGCCATTTTGATGAAAATTTTGGATTTTATTATACCCATTGCAATTGGAATCTCTGGCCACAAATCTCTGACTTCAAATACCATTGGCCTTTGTCTGATCTTTGAATAAATAATCGCCGGAATTGCAATTGTTAGCGGCGTGCTCGTGGCAAACACAACATCAACATTTATTTTCAAACAAACCTTCAATGCTTTAAAAGAAAATAATAAAAAAGAATATATGCGCCTAAAAAATCCCATTTGATTTGAATAGGCAATAGGAAGCCAACAAACCTGAATCCCAGATTCATTGGTCCAACCAATTTGTTTATCTTGGTATTGATCACGCTTTGTAGTTACGAGATAGACTTTATGATCATTATTTACTAACCGTTTAGCCAATTCATAAGATCGGGTAGATCCTGGCATATCTGGTGTATTAAAATATTGGTGGAGATAAAGTATCCGCATGGGATTAGTATCGGTATTTTCTTTTTAAATAATAGTAGGTTTTTTTGGAATGAAAAAAATTGTCCTTATATGAAGTTTCACCCATACTTTGGTGCTCATTGTGTTTAATTACCAAAGAAGGAATATATTGAATTGGTAGATTTAGTTTTTTTGCAATTTCTGCCGTCGAAATTTCTTCACCATACATGGTGAATCCCGTATCAAGATATCCACCTTTTGAAAAGAATTCTTTTGAAAAGACAATACATGAACCATGAGGCGCGTAAATATGCGAATTTATAGCTGGAGGGCGATGGGTGTTGATTTTTTTTATTTTATTTACTAACTGGCCAACTTTATGAACAGATTTTGCTGTGATTAAATTTGAATAATATAATTGGTAATAAGTATCTTGTGATTTTGAAATAGGATGGGTTAAAAACGGATTTAAATTCTTTCCTGATAGGGAGGAGTGTATTTTTGGTGCAATTATTGGGTATTGGTTCGGATTTAACTGTAACAATGTTGAAAAAAATGATGGTTCATAAAATTCGACATCATTGTTACACACTATAACCCAATCAAAATACTTATTATTATTTATGTCAAAATTTTCTAGAGCATATGACGCTCCTCTCCAGTAAAAACGGTTTTCATTTGAACGAATTAAATTAATTTTTATTAATGATGAATTCTGAATTTCTTTTAATACACTAAAAGAATTTGATGTTGTATTATTATCAACAATAATTATTTGTAAAAAATTATTGTGATCACATTTTTCAATACTTTGGATTAAGGATCTTGTCGGATTCGTATTCCGGTAGTTCACTGTAATAATAATTATTTTATTCATGAAAATTGAATTTTTGCTGCTAACAAAACACCGAAAAAAATGATGAATGAAATTATAATACTGTTAAAGGTAAAAATACTTATCAGTGGCGAAAATAATGTAAATGAATAAAAAGTTGACAATGGAACTGCAGCAAACACGTTTCCATTCGAAGTTGAACGATATGCAATCGCACTGCCTAAGCCAAACAATCCCCAGTAAACAAATGAACCAAAGATCCCAAAATCTGTGACTATACCCCTAAATGCCGAATAAATATTGGTTACTGAAGGTCCTATTGGAGTAAAGTCAGTATAGAATCCACTAGCCCGTTCTGTTAAACCCAATATTTCCATGGGAGCTGCAAAAGTATTAAGCCCCAAAGTAAGGTGTTGTGAAAAATCATAAGAACTAAACCAAATAGTAAATGCTGAAAAACTTCCTAATATTCCTGCTTTGGCCCCTTGGATTAATTCATCTATAAAGAAAAATCCTTCTGGTCCGCTTCGAAGCCATTGCAGCAAAATAAATATACTAAATAAAAATAGGCCCATGATTGTACTAGCCATACGAACCTGATTAAACCATTTTTTTAAATCACTCCCTAAATAAATCTTAGCACAGGTTATACCTGAGAATGTTAAAATTATTGATAATAAAATTCCTGAGCGTACCGCAAATAACGTACCATATACCATCGTAATTAAAATGGGTAACCAAGATAACCATTTCCTAAATCCACCTAGGAAAGGATACACAAACCCACAAATCAATGCTGCAGGATAGGTTAAAAACATAACAATCTTTACATTGGTTGGGATAACCAGAACTTCATTATAACGTTCCAAAGCAAAAAGGTTGGGCAAGACATAAAGATTAAATATACTTTGTTCTAACTGGTACCACGAAAAACCCATAGAAATAACTAACACAATCCCTAATCCAGAAATAGCTGATAAAATTAATCCGATGTAAAATATTAAATCGGTTTTAAAATCGGGTTCATGTCTCTCAATTTTTGGAGAATTATTAAAGGGTATTATATTTGCTCCTACAGTTACAATAATTGAAAAAAGAACAATCATTATTGCACCAAGAATTTGAGGATGGAATTCTGGTGCGAGTAAAAAACTAATACTCATATACAGAGACCACAACAAGGGAAAAAATGCCCCTGGGAAAAACCATGATCCATTAATCCGTTTAGAGATCCATCCTGCTCCAAGTAAAGTCAACACGCTGATAATTAAAACCAAGATATAACTAATATTCATTTTTTGTCCTTGAATTATTATCAAATTTTATTAAAATGAGAATGCTAATTATGTAAACCATTGCAGAGGCTACAGAGGTATATGCTGTGGCAAGGACACCAAAACGGGGTAAATATAATGCATTCCCAAATACTACTACCCCCAAAGAAAAAACTATAGCCCAGATCATTTTTTTCGGTTTTTCTGATAATTCGAGAGGTTTATGTATCAACAATGATACTTGCCAAAGAAATCCGGAAAGAAATATGGGCATTCCCAATACTGCAAAATCCGTATTTAAACCAGGAATTAACATTTTAGTTAGTTGGAAAAATCTCATCTCAAACAGAATGAATATCATGAATGCTAAAAAGAAGATTCCTGTTTGGATCCAAATCCCTTTCTTAACCAAATCTAATGATTCTCTTTCTTTCCCCTGATTCCATAAGTGAGTGGCGCGGGGATGGATTGCCATAGTGATAGGAAAAAGAATTATTGAAAATACCCTCATAATAATTTCAGAATACCCTGCATAAAACCCTGTAACAGATTTATCTAAAAAAAACATGATAAACCAACGATCTAAGAAGGGAATTAGCAATCCCAAAAAAATTCTAAAGGAGAGTGGTATTCCAAAAGAAAAATATTTTAATAAAATTAAATTTCTTCGATCATTAGTAAATGGTATAGAATTGTTAGATTGAAATCGATTTTTTTGATATCCTGTCAGTAAATATGCAATAGATATTCCAGCTATTATGGACAAAAAATGATTGAAACCAATTAAGAATAGGACTGGGATGACCAAACCCAAAATTGACTGAATAACAGATATCTGAGTAACTTTTTTTGGTTTCAATCCTGCTTGAAGTAACGATGATTTCAATCTAAAAAAAATTATCGAAATCAAAAATAGATATATAACTAAGAATCCGAATATATTTAAATCCAGGAAGAAATAATAACCAGCCAATAAAATAATAAAGCCAATTAAAATTGATAGCAGGGTACCTTGAAAAATAATTCTTGGGAATTCTACTTTGTTCTCATCCTGGCTAAAATAGCGTAATAACGCCTGGTTTAACCAGCCAGAACTCAAGGCACCAGTCGCCATTACAAAAGAGAGTAAAAGGGTAAATTGACCATAACCATCGGGACCTACCCAGCGCATAAAGACAATAACCGATAATAATCCAGTTATTCCAGGAATAATTTTTGTCAGAAAATAAAAAAAAGAATCCCCAAGCAACTGCTTAAAAAGAGATAGCGTTTGGGGATTCATTATACTAATTGGTTTTGGATCGGGAATCTAATCCATATCAAACAAAAATTCCTTAGAATAAACTAAAATTATTCCAATAAAAAAGCTCAAAAATGTAGTAATTAATAGGATAATTCCCCTTTTGGGAGAATCATGCTCCCAAGGTATAAAAGGCTCATCAATCACCTGGATCATCGCTGCTTTTTCCACTTCTTCTATTTTGGCTTTTTCAAATTGGGATTTTAAGGTTACCATTAAACTACGCTGCAGAACTAATTCCTGGTTCAACCTTTCCTCCTGCAAAATCAAACTAGGAGATTTATCAAAATGTCGGTTTTGTTCTCTGAATAATCTGAGTTCTGTTTCAGCATGTTTTACTTCATTTTCTATAGCAGATATTCGATCTTCTAAAAATTGACGTTTTTGATTGATCTGATTGGTTTTGTATTTGCGTTGGAGTTTACCTGAATGATCAATAATCCGTTTGGCAAGTGTCGCTGTAAACTTTGGCTCAAACCCGTATACATCCAAGTTTACAATAGAAGAAAGTCTTGTTTTATTCACACGAATCAATTCACTCAAATGTTTTGAACTTTCTTCCTGCTTTTCATGGTCAGGTTTATCTAATATATTTAATTCATTTGAAATAATAGTCTGGAGTGATATACCGGCACCGTAACGATAGGTACTAAAAGTATCTTGGAGAACAATCCTTTTTAAACGCTCACTGTTAACAATCTCAGGATAAATTTCATCCCAAGCAATTTCGTTATCCATAGAAAAGGGCATAGCCATTCCCATTTGAGTTGCGGCACCTAATAATCCAGAAATATTTTTTCCTGTACCCTCAGTTGGTAAAATGACGGCTGAAGTTTTATAAACAGGATTTGCAATAAAAAATAAATAAATAACGGCAACGATGAAAACAATAGTCGGAAATCCAATAATGATCTTTTTATTTTTATAAAGTAATTGATACAATTTTTTTAGTGGTATTTTTTCAGTTTGGCTAGAAACTGACCAATTATTATTGGTTGCTGTTGAAACCGATGGATGGATTACTGTTTGTTCTAGTTTATCCTGATTAAAATCATTATAATATTTAAGTAAATGTTTGGGAGGAATTTTTTGTTGTTTTACCCAGCCAGAAAGAGTTTGAGCAGATACCCTAAAGTATTTGGCTACTTCATAATGGTGACGATAACCATTGGCATCCATAATATCATTGATAATCTTATCAATATCTTGGTTATTATGTCCAAGTTGGGGCATTTAAATCAGCAATGTTATTATTTTCCAGGGAAAAGAACCGATTGTCCAATTGAATCGGTTTTTACAAAAAAGTAATCATAAAGTCCGTTTCCATATGAGTTTGTACGACCTAAGAAAGCAAACCCACCATCCTTGGCCTGCACAACGGATAACCCAATATCCTGATTTTTCCCCCCATAGGTTTGTTTCCACTCATTATTGCCATTAGCATCAAATTTCATCAAAATAGCATCCATATCCAGCCCATATTGATCCGTTGGTCCAACACATATATAGCCACCATCAAGGGTGGGTGCGATATCTACGTAATACCAATTATTAATAGCTATATGGCTCATAGTGTAGATCTGTTCCCATATGGTATTCCCGCTAAAATCCATTTTAGCCATCCAAAGATCCCACCAATCATTGCCTAATTTTTTTGTTACACCAGCGATTGTATATAATCCGTCACTGGATTGAATGATCTTATGGCCATAACCACTATATTCCTTATCAATTATTCGATCCCATTCCTCAGCACCAGTTGGATCCACCTTTACAATCCAAATATTATGTATTTTTAATTTCCAGTTCCATTTGCTTCCAACTAACAAAAACCCATCATCTACTGTTTGGATAAGAGAAAACCCCGTCTCATTGTAAACCCAACCATAGGTTTTGCTCCACTCCTCTTTCCCATTCTCATCCGTTTTAATGAGCCACATATCCCGACCACCGCCGCCATAGGAATATGTGTAACCAATGATCGCATACCCTCCATCTGATGTTGAAATAATCTGACGCCCACCATCATTAGCGGTACCACCATAAGTGACCTGGTTTTGATGATATCCTTCCTCATTGGTCTGGATAAGTAATATATCGCCTGCTTTACCAGGAACGCCATGTTCACCTAAAATAATATATCCTCCATCATCCATTTCATTAATCTGGAATGCGACCTCTTTGCCATTAGTTCCAAATGTTCGATGCCACTTTCCATTACCTATTGAATCTGTTTTTACAATCCAGGCATCCCACCAGCCATTTCCATAAGTGGTTGAGAATCCCGCTAGGATATAACCACCATCTTTAGTTACGTCAATAGAAAATCCGTAGTCCTCATTATCCCCACCAAACAATTTATAGAATGTGGTCTCATCTAATATTGGATCCCAACTGTCAACCTTATCATTACAACCCAACATAAAAAATATAATGATACAAATTATTATTATTTTGATTTTGGCGCTCATTTTTATTGTCTCTGAGAATTAACAATCAAGGCCACTGTTGCCAAAGATCCAATTATAGAACTTATTTGAGCACCAATCTCTAAATAATCTGGTTGAGATACCACAAGATCATTCCCGCTTACAATAATAGTTGACCCTTCCAAAACTCTTGGATTAGAATATCGCTTTTTTCTCTTCGCAAAACTATTGGGTAATATGACAACCACATCTTTACGATTTGCATATACCGTAAATCCACCTGCCATTTCAATATATTTTGCTAACGATAAACCTCTTTTATAGGGATAATATCCTTCTTGGTTAACAGCCCCAACGATTTTCACTGTATTTGTTTTAACAGGAACATGGACACTATCTCCTTCTATTAATGGAAAATCTAATTTATTCCAGCCAAGTGCAAGGGTATCACGATAGATTCTTATTCCTTCTTGAAAAGCTCGATTTGTAAAACCACCAGATTGATCAATTATTTGAGTTAATGAATAATTGTTTATTAAATAAATCCCAGGTGTTTTAATCTCGCCGGTAATGGTTACGGATTGGTTAAAGTTAAAATTGGAATTTTTTGGTATCAGAACTTGATCGAATGGCTTGAGGGTTAGATTTTTCTCTTGATCCCCTTCAAGCATACTACGAAGGTCTACCTTAATACTCTTTACTATACCCAATTCATTCAATCTGGAAATAGAAACGTTATTAAAATCCACACTTTGCCACCAAACAGAATCATTGAATCCGCCGGCCATCAATAATAAATCAGATAACCGCATTGATTCGGTGTAAGTATAGTCACCAGGTTGAAGCACCCATCCTGAAATTCTCACTATTTTATCGACAGCTTGAAGCTTGGATACTTGAATACTATCACCGTCTTGCATGAAAAACTTGTCCATTTGACCAATTGAAATTTGATAGTGTTTTACTGAACGGTTGCTATTTTGACCTTCAATTCTTTTTAATGTTACATTATTAAGTGCAGATGGTTTAAGCCCACCACCAAACTCAATTAAAGATTCCAAAGATTCATCAGGTTTTAATTCGAAATAGGCCGGGCGAAATATTTCGCCCGAAATGGCAACGGTGGAAATTCGGTTAGATACATAAATAACATCCTGATCAATTAGCTTTATATCTTTTTTCAATTGTCCCTTTGTAAAAGCAGAATAGAGGTCAAACTCATCTAATTTTTGACCTTGCCTGTACACAAGAATTTTACGAAGAGTACCAGTTGTATCAACCCCACCTGCCTGTACTAATCCTGTTATTATTGTAGAAAAAGGGTGTAGAGTATGTACGCCAGGATTTTTAACTGCACCGTAGAAATGCACATTTAATCCCTTCAGGTCACCTAAAGAAACATTTATAAAGGATCTTGCATCCTTTCCCTTTAGAGTTGCATATGTTTTTTCAAATCGAGTGCGAATAATCTTTTCTGCATCATTAATAGTCTTACCAATAAGTGGAATTATACCTAAATCTTCTAAGAAAATTGCACCATCGCGATTAATTACTTTTTTGTCGACTCTTTCAACTTCTCCCCAAAGTGAAATAATCAATTCATCTCCGGATCCCAAACGGTAATCTAACGGTAAAGGAAGGTTTTGCCAAAATTGCGTTGTATCTCTTTTTATAAAATAATCGTAACCAAAGTATTTCAATGTTTGTGTTGAGTCTAAGTATTCACTGATTTCTTCTATATCACGTATATTACTAACCAATTTATTTAGTTGTTCTTTATAAAATGATTCAATATCTCCTGGTTTATAGATTATTTTTGTGGGTAAATCAGTATCGGGCGATTTAACTATATCATCGGCATCTTTTACCTGTTGCTCTTGAAGTTTTTCATATTCTTGTTGTAACCTTATAATTTCTTCATAAGTCTGGGCAAAACCTATACTCTGAAAAGATAGTATTACAATAAAGAATAATATTATTTTCCCGAGAATATTTTTGTAATTCGGGATTTCAAAATAATTATTCGATTTACTAATATTTTGCATAATTATCTAATTCGATTTTTCTATATTATTATTCGGAAAGTACAATTTATTTTATAAAAAGAAAAAAGAAAAAAAATTTAATTATACATCAATGTTCAAATACTTTCTCCAACCGAATAATAAAAGTATTGGTATATCTTTTACCTGATACTTCAAGCCAATAATGATCGTTTGGAAAACCTAAGTGGGCTTCGTATTGATTTTCAAAATAAACGCCAATTCTCAAACTATTATTTATTTTATAATGGGCATTAATACGTATTTCCATTTTTACTTCAGGTGGTCTATATGTAGTAATACCATGCCTTTCATAATTAAATGCGGGTACAAATGACCATTTATCATTCATCCAACCAAAAAAGATTAAAAGATCATCAGAATCCGACCCACTATGAGTGCCCCAACGACGACTTTCGTAAGACCAGTCATCATAATGGGAACGCTCGTACCAGGGTGGGAATCCCCTAAATACCTGCATACGGCTATTCACTAAACTAGCATATTCAAAACCCAATAATAAATTATTATTACCAAAAATACCGTATTTCTGAAATCCAATGATCGTAGCAATAGAATGATCTGGATGAATTACAAAATCCCAAAAATTCATACGATTATCGTTAAAGCCTAATTCTAAATATAATTTAAGTTTAGAACTTGGAAACATCATCGAAAGAAAGCTGGTCAAGGTCTGGTCAAACGGATCGTGACCACTAGGATATGTATATTTCTCACTTCTCAAATTTTCTATAAAGAAATCCTCAAATATAATCCTAGCAGCATCTTTTGCGGTCCAAGGGGTACCCATATCTACCCCACCCGTTAAATAGTTCCGAGTTATACCAATTGTTATAACCGGGTTAGAATAATATGTTATTGCTGCCGCTAACGCTGTGAAATAAGTATCATCCACATTGGTATTTTCCTTAATGGTGGAAAAAATATATCTACCCCATAACCCCCAATTTCTCCAACGTAATTCACGGATAGTCCCAAAAGAGTAATGTGGAAATCCAACAGTATTATTGGTCATCGCCAAAGAACCCTGAATACCCGGACCCCACCACATATTAGCGTTGGAATACCCAATCCCCAAACCTTTGTAATGAAGATAAAACTGTGTCTCTTTAAGCCCGGAACGAGAAAATTTATTACCTTGATTTTGCACCACATCATTTAATTTATTATATGGAGCAGGCTTATCGAATATTTCAACATCTCTATTTTGATTTGTTAAAATAAACGGTTCAAAACTATATGAAATAAATTTGCCGAGGTAGGCAATTTTAGCAGAAGTAAAAACCCCAACTCCCTTACCAAAATAACGTACATCCATATTCTCTTGATTAGGGGAGTTATCATTGATATAATATTCATTTTTGTATGAAAAATGGAATCTATTGCCATTAGGTTTAAAAAATGGTCTCATTACTGTAGAATGAAAATTGTTTCCAGCTTCAAATTGTCCCTTTTCATTCAACAACAAATAATACGGGTCAGCAGAAGTGTATAGCTGTGAAACGACCCAAGATCCTACACTAAAATAATACAGAATAAATTTAATAATGATATTTTGGTAAAATAATTTCATTTATTTTAATTATAATTAATTATTTAAATAAAAAAGGTTTTATTTTAATATCAATACTATATGTGGGATACCAATTGCCTGTATTTGGCTCCCACAATACTGGATTAAACCCACCAATTGTAAAATCAACCTCATAATTTTTTTTCTCAAATATTTTAAATATCAAAAATATATCCACCGCCGTTCCTATCCTAGCTATTGAATCTTTACTCCTGATATCTACAAAACTTCCTCCAATATACATTTTTTCTGTTAAGTATATAGTGTACAATAACTGCGGTATAAATAAATGAGTTGTATTTTGATTATTATATTTTCGAAACCCGATAGCAGTTGATAAATCCAATCTTCTAGATTGATATAATTGATAAAATAATCCATAATAGTAGTTATTATCCCCGTTATAGAAGCGGGAATAATAACCATGAAAATCGAAACGATCACTAATGCCATATCCAAAAATTGCATATGACTGGCCTTGTTTAAAGTAGTTGAATGGGTTCCAAGTTAGAGAAATATCAATATTCCCTTTCCCTGCTGCGGTTCCATGATCATATGCCCCTGATGCAAATGTTATTGAAATAGAAAAAATCAGTGATATCAATATTGCTCTATACATTAATAAAATTTTTACTGACTAATAAATTATTTTCCGGATTCAAGTTTGAATATATTAGGATTTAAGGTTATATAGTCATTTGCCTTTTTATAGTTTTCATGCGTTCCAATATCTAGAATAAAATCATTAATAATAAAAGCTTTCATTTGACCAACTAATTGGGGAATTAAATCATAAGCAATATCTAATAATCCTTTATTATTATTTAATTCAAATTGATTAAAAATATCTAAATCAAAAGCATATATACCTGCATTTGCTAAATTACTATCTGAATTTTTTGGTTTTTCTATAAAATCAATAACAATATTATCATCATTTAATGTAGCTATTCCACATTCTTCAGGTTTTTCGCATCGGAATAGCCCAATAGTACATGGTAAATCATGAGATTCGTGGAACGTAATAAATTTTTTTATATTGAGGTTCGTTAAATTATCAGAGTAAAAAGTCAGTAAATATTTTTCAGTTGAAAAGTAAGGTAGATATTTTAAAATACTACCGAGACTACCTAATAATTCAGTTTCACATTCTACCTTAATCTTGAGATCTTGAACGTGATTTTTAATATAATTATTAATATTTTCTGATAAGTAGTGTGTATTTATTAATATTTCATCTATATTATATTTTCGGAACAAGCTAAACCAATAATCAATTAATGGTACTTCATTTATTGGGGCAAGGCACTTAGGTATATTTTTTGTTATGGGCATAAGCCTATTGCCACGACCAGCAGCCAGAAGAAGTACTTTCAAAATTTAATTATTAAATAAAATATTATGCAGAATATTCAGCGGAACCAATTATTAAGTCAACAACCGCAAGGATCCAAATATGGTGAGTCATTTCTATTACATTATACGCTTTACTATCTACCCAAAAATTTATATTACCCTCTTTCTTCAAATCATTGGTGTTATCAAAACCAGAAAAAGTAACAACTTTTAAATCCAATTCTTTAGCTAGTTTAGCTGCTTTGATAATATTCGAAGAAGATCCGCTTGAACTGATTAGCACTATTAAATCACCTTTGTCAGCATAAAAATCAATGGCTTTTTCTACCCAACGTTCATAACCATAATCATTTGCAAAACAAGTTATTAAATCAGCTTCGTTAAAATTGATGGCGCGTACTCCAGCATTTTTTGTTAAATCTACTGCGCAATGGCTAGCCATTGCCGCACTACCACCATTTCCAGCAAAAATTATTTTTTTCCCTTGTTGATTTGAATTAATAATTAATTCTTTAAATAAAATAAGGTCTTTATTAATTTGATCATTAAACAAAGTTTTTTTATATAATCCAAAATAATTGTCAAGCCATTTATTTTCTTTCATATTTATTTCCAATACTCACTTTTTATGTTGAAAATAATTTTACTACCATCAGTCATTAACATAAACGGAAATTCTCGATATCCTTTTAATGATTCTCTCAATTTATCTTGTTTTCCTCTTGGAACATTTAGTAATAAAAAACCGCCGCCGCCAGCACCAGATATTTTTCCGCCTGTTGCACCATTATTTAATGCTAATAAATACATTTCTTCAATTCTTTTATTTGAAATTCTCTTTGACAATTCCTTTTTTTGAATCCAATTACGATCCAATAAATTACCAATTGATTTGAAAGAAGAAGTGGAAGCGAGAATATATTCAAGCTCACTAACTAATTCTACCATATTATCAATGTATATACGTTTTTCAGTTATATTCTTTTTTTGATCATTCAAAATTGCAGATGACTTCCTATTGATCCCAGTATAATACAATAGAAGATTTGAACCTAATTTCCTTAAATCATTATTGCTTAAAGTTATTTTGTCAATAGAAACTGAACCATTTGAATTAAATGTTATTTTATTTAAACCACCATATGCTACAGAATATTGATCTTGTTTACCAATTGGTTTACCTAGAATATCAATTTCTATTTCACATGCTTCTTTTGCTAATTGTTCGGCGGTAACCTGTATTCCTCTATATGCATATAAAGCATTTAATAATCCTACCGTTACACTGCTACTACTGCCAAGGCCTGATCCTTCTGAAGGAATATCTGCTAGTGTCGTGATTTCAATACTTTTTCTAACCCCTGTTTTTATCATTGTTTCGCGTATTAAATCATGTTCTATATCACTAACAGCACTGACAATTTCTTTTTTTGAATAATTCAAATAAATATCATCATCAAACCGTCCTTTTACTATCACGTAAATAAATTTATCTATAGTAGTTGAAATAACTTTTCCAGGCGAGATTTTCCAAAAATCTTCTAAATCTGAGCCTCCTCCTACAAAAGAAATTCTTAAAGGTGTTTGTGAAATAATCATTCTATGCAGTTGTTTTTCTTATAACATTTAATTTTTTCATATTCTTTTCAGTGTAATCTAAAATATTATCTATACTATTCTGGCTTTCTAAATAATCTTTATATTCAATAATACTATTTTCAATGGAGTATTTTGGGGACCATCCTAACATTTTTTTAATTTTACTTATATCAGAACAAGCATTTCGTGTATCTCCAAACCTATAAAAACCTGGTAATTTTGGCTCAAGTTCTTTTCTGTCGTATAAATAACTTACTTTTACAGCAAAATCATAAACTGATACAGCTTTACCCCCACCAACATTAAAAATATGTCCATTAGCCTTATCATTTTTTAAACTCAAAAGATTTGCGTTTACTACATCTTTAATATTAATAAAATCCCTTTTCATTTTGCCATCTTCAAAAACAATAGGTGATTTATTAAAATAATAGCTTAAAGAAAAAATTCGGCAAGCTCCACTATATGCATTATAAAATGATTGTCTTGAGCCTTGGACGATTGAGTACCTTAAAGCAACAGTTGGAATGTTGTATCTTTCTCCAAAATTTATAGCCATCTGTTCTTGACTCAATTTTGAAATTGCATATTGATTTGGTGGGCTTGAGTGAGTTTCGGGAGTCCACTGCCAATCCAATTTATTACCTTTATTATCTTCAAAATCCCATTTCCTATTTTCTAATTGATGATTGCTCCTTCTATATGGTGTATGAGTGTCCCCATTTTTATCTTTATATATACCCTCACCATTTACAAATTGCGATGATGCAACAATAACTTTATTAATTGGTAGGTTTTCCTCAACAATAATTTCATATATAAGAGCAGTACTTACGGAATTTACCGCAAAAAATTTTGAAAAGAATGGTAAGTAGTCCTGGTAAGCTGCAAAGTGGTAAACAAAATCAACATCCTTTAAACAATTTTTGAGAGTCTTTTTATCTCTAACATCTGCCCATATATATTTGACCTTTTTATTAAGATAATCTGGTTTTCCATAAAGATGTACTGGCTTTTGCAGATTATCAATTACGATTACTTCGCAACCTTCATCAACAAGCGCATCTACAGTATGTGAGCCAATAAAACCTGCACCCCCTGTAACCAATACCCGCATTAATAACCAGTCCCCCTGAAAACCGCAGGGATTGTTTTAAAAAGTATCTTTATATCTAACCACAAAGTCCAATTTTCAATGTAGTTCTTATCAACAGCAATTATATCATCAAAATCATTAATACGATTTCGGCCCGAAACCTGCCAAAGACCCGTAAGACCCGGTTTAACAGACACTTTTTGTTTATATTCATCATTGAAATTTTTCCATTCAGTTTGAAGAGGGGGTCTTGGGCCAACCAAACTCATATCACCTTTTAAAATGCTAATTAGTTGAATTGACTCATCCATACTATATTTTCTAAATAATTTCCCTTCCTGAGTAATTCTTGGATCATTTTTAATTTTAAATACTGGTCCACGCATTTCATTTTTATTTATCAGTCCTTGTTTATGTGTATCAGCATCCAAAACCATTGTCCTAAATTTCCAACTGGTTAAAGGTTTACCTTTGAAACCAATAATCTTCCAAGGATATAATATTGGTCGACCTGAATGAAAATAAATAATTAAAACAATCAATAAATACATTGGTGACAATAAAATTAATATAAAAATTGAGCCAATTATATCAATTATTCGTTTAACTAAAAAATAACTTATACGCCTTGTATTTTTGTGAGGAGTTACAACATTTACCATTTGGTATTATTGATGATCTTTGTAATTATTCTTGAAATAATAGTATTCTTTCTTAACAAATGATTTAATTTGATTAATGAAGTATGAATCATCAAATCTTTCAGCATTTTTTCTGATAAAGATCGAATCAACATCGAGTTTTTCAAAAGTTAAAATTCCATTTATTAAAGAATCTATGTTCTTTTCTGAAAAAAACACTGCCGTAAAGGGGTCCTCTTTTTTATTATTATTATAAGGTATCATAGTTGTTTTAATCCCGCCATGGCAATATGCAATGACTGGTCGACCGCTCGCATTTGCTTCCAAAGGTGTTAAACCATAGTCTTCGTGTTGAGGAAATATTAATGCTTTACATTTTGAATATAATTCAAACAGTTCTTGATGAGTAACATCGCCTAAAAATTCAATATTTGTGTTCGCTTTTTTTTTCAGGTTTTCCTCTTCCATACCACTGCCAACAATTTTTAATGGCTTACATATTTTATTAAAAGCCTTGATAGCTAAATCAACATTTTTATATTTTTCTAGCCTAGAAACAACCAAGTAATAATCTTCTATATTTTCTGATATAAAATATTTATTTGTATCAATGGAAGGGTTAATGATTTCTATTTTACTACTTACATGGTAATGTTTTTTTATTCTTTCTGCTGTTTCAGGTGTCATAGCAATATATTTGTTAGCTCTTTGGGCATACTTATAATCAATTTTTTTTAAATAAGTTATTATTTTATCAAATATAAATCTATTGATACCTCTTGATTTTTCATAACGCATATAAGAATTGGGATTCCAGGCCAATCTAAAAGGTGTATAACAATAATTTATTAATAAACTTTTATTATCAGTTTTTACATATTTTGCGCTGTGTGTCGTTGAGCAAATGATTATATCATACTTTGATAAATCATGACTTTTCATAGCTCCAATTCCAAGAAAAATAAATGTATTTTTGTATGCTTTTTCAGTTTTTAAAATGTATTGTAGCCAACTTGTTCTAATATCGCATTCCTTAAATTCTGGATAACTGTTATTAGGATCATATATAGAGGTATAAATTGGAGCTTCCGGAAATGCCTTGTGCATATTGAGTAAAACCCTTTCAGCACCCCCTTTACAAAAAATGCCATCATGAATTAAAGCCAAGTTCACCAATAATAACTAATTTTGTTTTATCTTATCGTAGTCTGATTTAATCATCATTGAAACTAGTGTTTTAAAGCTAGTTTTTGGATCCCAATTCAATATTTTTCGCGCTTTGGATGAATCCCCTAGTAAAACTTCAACTTCTGCTGGACGGTAATATTTTGGATTTACTTTTACTATTGCTTTTCCCGTTGATAAATCTATTGCTTTTTCGTTAATACCTTCTCCCTCCCATTCAATTTTCATATCCAGTTTATTACAAGCTGCAATAATAAAATCTCGTACAGAATAATTTATACCTGTAGCGATCACATAATCATCAGGATTATCATGTTGTAGCATCAAATACATAGCTTCTACATAATCTGCTGCAAATCCCCAATCTCGTTTTGCTTCCATATTCCCAAGTTCAATAAATCCTAACAAGCCAAGCTTAATTTTTGATAATCCTGTAGTTATTTTACGAGTAACAAATTCTGCTCCACGCATTGGTGATTCATGATTAAAGAGTATCCCCGAACAAGCGAATATATCATAGGCCTCCCTGTAATTAACCGTTATCCAATGCCCAAAAAGTTTTGCGACTGCATATGGACTGCGTGGATAAAATGGCGTTTTTTCATTTTGGGGAATCTCAATAACTTTACCAAACATTTCAGACGTAGATGCCTGGTAAAATTTAATTTTAGGATTTATTTGCCTAATTGCCTCAAGCACCCTTAATACACCAAGTCCAGTAACATCTGCTGTCATTGTAGGCATTTCAAAAGAAGCAGCCACAAAAGATTGGGCAGCTAAATTATAAACTTCATCTGGTTGATACTTTTCTATTACCCTATATATGTTTGTGAATTCAACCAACTCAAAATCTGCGATTTCCACTTCCTTTTCTATTTTAAGTTCTTCTAATCTCCACAGTGACCCACTAGCTGTTTGACGGTCACCACCAATAACCCGATATCCTTTCCCCAATAATAGTTTCGATAAATATGCGCCATCCTGACCTGAGACACCGGTTATTAATGCTGTTTTTCCCACGTTTTTTTTCCTTTATTTATTATTAGTTTAATGTTTTTATACCAGGTATTAAATGAATAAAAGGCTATGGATAAGATCTTTTAAAAAGAATAGCCATTATTATAATACTTGTAAAACTTCATAAAATTGAATGGCTGTTTTTTCCCAGCTAAAACGTTTTACATTATTTAATCCTTTGGTCTTTAAATATTTTTGCAATTTTATATCAGATAATACCATTCTTATCTTCCCCGCAATATCATCACTATCATAAGGATTACAATAAATAGCACTGTCTTCATATACTTCCGGTAAACTGGTCACATTTGAAACGATCACCGGACAACCACAGGCTTGTGCTTCCAGTGGTGGAATACCAAAGCCTTCATAATAAGAAGGATATACAAAAACTTTAGCGTGTTTGTATAGTTCGCATAATTCATTATCATTGATGTAACCAGTGAAAATTATTTTATGATTTTCATTAATATATTTATCATAAGAATCATTCTTAAAGATTTTATTTTTACTTCCTACAATATATAATTTTACATCAGTTTTTAATGTATTATACGCTTTAATCAGGCCTAAAAGATTTTTTCTTGGATCAAGTGAACCAACTGCCAAAATATATGCGTTTTTATGCTTTTCGTTATTTTGCATAGTATTCTTGAATATATTTGCCGCATCTCCATAACCATAAGTTATTTTATCGGATGATATATTAAAGTGTGTACTTATATCATCTTTTACATATTTACTATCTGAAAATATATGAAGTGAACTATAAACTATTTTCGGCACCATAAAACCATATGTTATACTAAATAATTTAGAAAACCACTTTGGATTATGAATAAATGATAAATCTAAGATAGTAGACACTTTATTTTTGTACCATAGGGGCGCAGTATTAGCTAGATTTAATAACAACGGGTATTTATTTTGCGCCAAGTATTTAGGTAGTTCAATTTGATCCCACAAATGGCCTTTTAATTTACCTGTAATTATTACTTCCAACTCATTAGCAATATTTATATTAATAATATTACTTGGTGCTACAAAATTTATTGTTGGATCTATTTTTTTTAATTGTTTTGATATTTCGATAGCGTATCGCTGTACACCCGTTATTGGTTGGGTTAAAAATCTTGCGTTTATAACAATTTGTTTCAATTATCTTATAAGTTTTTAATTAAGCATTAGATATAATATTAAACTATTAAATAAAATATGTTTTTGATATAAGACCTCATTAATAGTAAAAAAGATCAGATTAAAGGGACAACTTGTCTAATAAAATATGATAGCAAATCTAAAATGCCGAATATTTTCATATAATAAATACAAGAACTCAAAATTGTTAAAATAAATATTATAGGGCCATTTTTTGCCGTTGTTATCATAAAGGCAGAAATAATTGTAACAAAAGGAAATAATACTTGGATAAATCTATAATCTCCAGGAACTAAAGATAAAATTATTAAAAGGGAAATAACTGTAAAATCAACAAATAAATTGATAGCTCCTGGCAATATTTTATGAGTGAAATACCTGAAATAAAGAGTGGAAATATAAAATAAGATGATACCATACTTAATTGCTGTGGGAAAAATCATTAGCCATAAGAGTGTATTATTATGGTTATCGTTTAAAATCGAAAATGGATATGGTGATATACCAAACCGTAATAAATTATAAGGAAGTAATGTAAGATTTTTCATTAAAACTTCTTCATTATTGGTCACATAGATTACCCAGTAACCAACTGAGTCGTATATTGCTTCGCTGACGTTAAAGGGTGCTAATAATATTACAAATATTATGACTACAGCACTTATAAAACTGAATTTGATAATAGATTTATACCTTCTTTTATTAATAATATTTTTAGTTAGTATTAATATAACCGGAAATAATAAATAGCTTGCTACTCTATTGAACACATTCGAAACCAATAATACTATTTGTAATAATATATTTTTCATTGTTTTTTTTTGTTTTTTTCTATTCACTATAATCAAATACAAAACAGGAAAAAGCGCAAAAGTGGAAAAAGTTTCCTTTAAGGGAACGAGACTAAAAACAAATCTTTCAGCATAACAAAGAAACAAGGCAGTCGCGATAATACCAACTCTCTGATTGAAATATGTTTTGCATAAAGAATAAATTAAATATGATATAAAAAGTTCATAAAAAATATTTAATATATAATTAATTAAAGCAAATTGTTGATAGTCGCCTTCAAGACCAAGTACTTTATAAAAAATTGCATTAATATAAATAAAAGAAAAACCATTGTTAAAACTTCTAGTACTTACTAATAGATTTTTATAGACCTCGTATAAATTAAATAAAGAGAAATCTGCCTGAGCAATTGAGGCAAAGCCTCTATAATAACGCTCGTTATCTTGCTGATAACCAAATGAGCTAACAACCTGATCAAAAACAAAAATGAGTAACAAAATCTTAATCAGTGTATATCCTGATATGATTGTGATAAATCTTATGTTATGCAACAAGCTAAAACAAGAGATTATGATTAAGCTGAACGAAAGAATTAATGAAAAATAAAGGTAATAATCCTGTCCCAATTATTTTCCTATTTTATAAATTAGCAATGCTTTTTTAAATACCCTTATGAAGTAAGAATAAATCATTCTGGTAAAAAAGTTGTAATATTTATAACAAAACTTGGTAACCAAATTTAAGAAATTATTAGATCCAGGATACTTTGCACTAATTTTTAATGCATAATAAAATTGTTTATTGAAAATCTTTTGAGAAATACTTTCACTGGTAATACGCTGCTGATATAATGTATTCGGATCAAAATAAAACTTTTTATTATGCATTAAAAATTTTAACCATAAATCATAATCTTGCGCATATGTCAATGATGCATCATACCCACCTACATTCAATAGAGCCTTTGTTGTAAATGCTGCGGAACCATGACAATAAAAGTTCATGTAGTATAAATATTTATTTTTATAATCAAGATTTATATAAGAATCGGGAGCAATCCCAAGTGAATTGTTATCTGAATCAATATGTTCAACAATTGAGTTATACCAGTCAAAATTATATTTTTTATAGGCTTTAATAATATTTTCCAGACGATTGGGATATGATAAATCATCTGCATCCATTCTAACAATTAAATCTGATTGTGTATAATTGGGGATTCTTGATAGATGATATGATAACCCATTATTATTATTAAAATTTATAATTTTAACTTCTGGAGTAGACACATCATTATATTCATTAAGTATATCGTTTGTACTATCTGTAGATCCATCATTTATTATCAAAAAATCGAAATCAGTCACAGTTTGATTTATAATACTATCAATAGAATCACGTAAATATTTTTCACCATTAAAAACAGACATAAATATTAATACTCTATTTTTAAGATCGCTAAATTGATTATTCATAATACAAACAAACTATCTGGATTATTATTTATCATAGAGGTTAATTCTTTAAATAATGAAGGCCGCAATAAATAGTCCGGAATATCTTGCCCTTGAATAATTAACTCTCTGATTCGGGAACCACTAATTTCTACAAATGAATCTTCAGTTTCATTATTTGAATAATCATTCGTAATAATATTCCTTTTTGAGGAATAACCTACCTTCTTAAACTTTAGTATTTTCAAGCCTATATCTAACTCATCAAATATTTTCTGTGATGCATCGCTGGAATAATACTCTCCAATACCTGTATGATCTCTACCAACAATAAAATGACTGCAGCCATAATTTTTTCTGCAAATTGCAGTGAAAACAGCCTCTTTTGGTCCAGAATACCTTGAGTAAGTATTAAAAGAGCCAATTAACGCTCCAAACGGATCGTAAAATTCCTCATCTAATAATTTTTCGAAGCAACGTATTATTGCAGCTTGACTAAAATCACCTTTCTTTTTAACACCAGTAACAGGTGATATAAAAATTCCATCAGCAGACGTTTCCTCAAGAGCTCTTCTTTGAATATATTCATGCCCTTTATGGGGGATATTTCTAGTATGATACCCAATAATGTTTGACCAACCATTAATACTAAATAATTTTCTAGTTTGAATTGGAGTTAGTTCATAATGAGGAAAGGAGAGTGGTTTTTGAGATTCGATTAATTTTGGTTTTCCTGATAAAATGAAACTTCCGCTGTTGATAAATTGATTTACACCAGGATGTTTTAAATTATCAGTCCCAAACCAGCCTTTTGCGGTTTTGTTTATATTTTTTAATTCTTCTATTTTTTCTACTACAATTACGGCAAAGACCTGACCAGTCCGCTCACTTTTTAGTGCTATTTCTCCATTATTTATCGAATCTTTCTTTTGTTGCTCATTTAGCTGAAATAGAATTGGCATGGGCCAAACTATCCCATCTCGCAACATATTATTTTCTATTACAGAATCCAATTCATCTTGATTCATAAACCGGTCTAAAGGTGAATATGTTCCGGTTGTTATCTGCACTACATCTGATTCGATTTTTTGATTAACTGCAAGAACAGGTAAATCATTCATTATTAATTCTTTTTCATATGGGATTAATTGTTGCACAAGCTGTCCCCCATGTGGCAGTATTATATTCTTCGATGATTGATTTAATAAGTATTTCAATTCAATTTTAGTAGCTTGATTATCAATCTCACTAATTATATTTGACATTACTCTGACACACTCAATGGGATATTTCCCAATTGCAGACTCAGCCGCCAAGACTAATCCATCGGCCCCACTTTTCAAAGTATTCACTATATCATTTATTTCTGCTCTCGTAGGCTCAGGGTTTACTACCATGCTTTCAGCTAGATTCGTAGCCACATAAGCAGGCATCTCTAAACTTTTTGCAGTATTCAATATATATGACTGGGCAAAAGCTATTTTTATTAAAGGGACATCTCTGGATAGGTCACCTCTATCAATTAGGATCCCGTCACTTTCTTTACAAATTGATACTAAATTTATTAATGCTCTGTCACTTTCTATTTTTGAGATAACGTTGATTGGATAATCAAATAAATCTCTTAAAGCACATACATCTTCGCCGCTTGAGCAAAAAGAGAGAAAAAAAGTATCGAGGCTTAGTTTCTTTGAAATTTTGAATGCGGATATATCTTTGTTTGTAAACCGAGGTAGATTAATTGCTCTATCTACACTAATTCCCTTGTTTTTACCAATCTTTCCCCCCTTAATTATTCGAGCTATAATACCAGAATCATCGTATTCAATTAATTGCACAATAACTGAATTAAAATCAAGCCTTAAAAGATCTCCAACTAATAACAATTTTTTTATATTTTTTATATTGAGCGGTATAGTTGTTCTATCAATCGACATATTTGAGTCGACAAATCTTATCTTTGATCCTGTTTTTAACTGTAGTTTAGTTCCCTTAAAATCTCCCGTTCTAAGTTGAGCACCCTCGCTATCAAGACACACCGGTTTATTCGTCCAATTTTTTACAATTTTTATAGTGTTTTCAAATTCATCTATATTAACATGTGAAAGATTAATTCGGAAAATGTCAACGCCCAAGAGATCCATCTTTTTTACAACTTTCTCTTCTAGTGAAGAAGGGCCCAAAGTGGCAATAATTTTTTTTCTATTCATGTTATTATTTCAATATTAGGGTCAGGATTTTATTAACGGATTGATCTTCAGTTAGAGTATCAGTATCAATAGTTAAGTTGGGGGTTTTAGGTATTTGATAGGGAGTCTTTGGATCAACGCCTATAAAATTTTCAAGCTTACCGGTAAGTGCTTTTTTGTACAACCCCTTTGTATCTCTTTTAACTAGTTCTTCTAAAGAAGCTTTTAAATAAATTTCTATGTATTGATCACCTAGGCTTTTTCTAGCATATTTTCTAGTCTCTTCAAAAGGAGCAATTACAGAAACAATTATATAATTGTGTAGAAAAGTTTTTTCTTTACATAAATCAATAATAAGTCGATTATTTTTCTTGATACCCTCGGGAGAAAAATCAAGGTCATTATGCAATGTTGATCTAATTTTATCACCATCTAATAAGAGTACGTTCTTTTTCTTTTTTTCAAGGCGGTTAAAAACCATATGTGACAGCGTACTTTTACCAGAGCCAGAGAGCCCCGTAAACCAGATTACTTTAGCTTGCTCATTTGTCATCGCCTGAAGCATCATGTAACTATAAAATGGCTATTAAAACGGGCATAGAATTTTTACCCATTAATTAAAGAAAATATTCAAACGGTATTTTTTATGATATTATAAATTTCTATTGAGAACAATCTCGTTATATAGTGAATTCGCTTCTTCTAATAAATCTGGGTATTTCTGATAGATAATTTCCTTTTTCTCCTCTTTTGCCAGTTCTTTTTCTTTGCTTGGGACATGAGTTTGTGCCCATTTTTCTATTTTTATCGATTCATTATCAATTTCAGTAAGCTTTTTATTTACCAGTTTTGCTGCTACATCTAAATTGAATTCAGTTTTCAAATTAAATCCATACATGGAATTTACTTTTAAAAATGATTGGCGTATATCCAATGTGATTTCGGAGAACTCTAAAATGCACATATGATCAACTAATTCAAGTGAATATTTGTGATAATCAATCCAGAATAATAAAGAGTCCAATATACTTGTTGAATTACAAATTACCCGGGAACAAACCGCATTCAGAGGTTCACGTATCGAAAAAACAACTGGTTTTTTATGCTTAACAGCATGTTGTAGTGACAGTATGTTGTGGTAGTGGCTCTTCATTCTGAGTGTGGGGTCTACAAATTGAAGCATTACCACAATAAAAGATATTGCAGAGCGTGGATATGCTTCTACTGCAAGATCATAGTCAAGCCGATATATCTTACTTTTCTTCATAAAATTTCGGCGACGAGCAATGGGGCTCATATGCGTTTTGATAACCTGCAAACCAAATTTATGATAAAAGTAGTATAAACCTGGGAATAAGTACGATAGGCGTCTCAATAAGCTTTTAATAGGAATTAGATACATAACATTTATTTACATCCTAACTTTATATGCTTTGAACCCTTTTAACGAATTCAAAAAATGAATCGCGGAATTTTTAGCTATTATCTTATTTATTAATAAATATTTAATACAAACAAATAAACTATGTAGTATACTTATTAATATTAATCTTAAACCCAATTTTGATAAATATTTTTTTAGTAAAGCACCAAACCCAAAACTATAATTTGCAATCTTTATAGAACTTATTTCATCCCAATCTATTATTGGAGTAGAAGATATTATAAAATCAGCATATTTTATTTTACATCCATTATAAAATGCTCTTAATAAAAGATCTGTTTCTTCCCCAGAATAATAATTTGATCCTACACCAAATTCTTCATCAAATTTATTATCTATCAGAAACTTTTTTGAATATGCGACAGAAGCACTTTTAATGGTAAAAAGAATATTTTTTCTTAAATCCTTGTATCTATTAGTCAATAATAATTGGTTAGAATATGTATTCATTATATTACCATAAAGAATATCAACATTATTATAATCTAACAGTTTTCTAATATTTTGGTTATAGGATACATCCTCATCACCAAATAAAACATAGCCATCTCCAGCTAAACTGTCGATTGCAATATTTCTGCAAACTGACAATGGATGAATATTCATTAAATCAATTATCTTTATCTTTATCTTATTTTTTATTTTAGTACTTATTTTAAGATGGGCACTTGTTTGGTTTATGATGACTAAATTAATATTATTGGTATCATTTAAATCTGCTAATTGCTTTAATAATTTATTTATTTTATTAAAAGGTGGCTTGGAATATGTTAGCGTATATACAACAGTAATGGTTTTATTATTAGACAAATTTTATTATTTCATTATACACAATTGAAGGTGTTATCAAATTAATACAATCCATTGTCTCACAGCCTGAACCCATATAGCAAGGGGAACACCAAATATCTTTTGTAATATATTTAACAGAATCTCCCAATGGTCTCCATTGATGTTTATTGGTGGTCCCTGATCCAATAATAACAGCAGCTTTATTTAGTGCTCCTGACAGGTGCCCTGCAAATGATTCTACACTTACAAGATATTTTGAATTTTTTACAATTGTACAATAATCTATATAGGATAGCTGATCACAGAGATTAATATACTTACTGGTTGTAATATTTTTTGTAATTGAAATAATATCCTGGTTTTCATTATAACTCTTCCCTGTAAATACAATGTATTCACCTTGTTCCAATAGAAGATTCGCAAGTTGGACCCAGTAATTGTTTGGCCACTTCCGGACTGGATTTCCAGTACCAGGGTGGAAAATCACATAATTATTTCTTTTTAATTTGTTTTGCCGGAGTAAAATATTTTCTTCATTAATATCAAAATGCAGATTAAGATTTGTTTTTAAATTATTAGTGTCATTGATTTGCGAAAATATGTCATGAACTAATTCCAGATGATATTTACTTAAGTGTTGGTTTTTATTTTCCCAATTATGAGAAAAATTGAGTAATGGACCAAAGCCTCCACTATTAAAACCAGTGATTATAGGAATTTTGGACTTATATAGTAAAAAAATTGAATTAGGGAAAAAATGCCTAAGGTCAATAGCTGCATCATAATTTATCAACAAAATTTCTTTTTTACTTTTACTCGCAGATTTACTGTGAAACTTTAATCTCTCGAAAATACTTTTTCCCCTATTTAACATAAAATGATCAAAAGTATGAGAAAAATCTACCTGGCTACTTTCTTTGATAATCGGTAAAGACCACGTACTTGTTAAAAAACCTATTTTTACATCAGGATAATTAGATTTAATAAGTTTAATCACAGCAGTTGAAATCACAACATCACCCAAATGTCCAATATTGCTGATAAGAATTTTATTTATTTTTATTATGTTTTTACTTGTTTTTCTATTTTTGGTATTTAATAAAAGATCAATTGTTTTAAGAAAAATACGAAGTAAAAAATTTTCGGTCAGATACATGCTAGTTTACCGAGCAATTTATATTCTTCATTCGCAATATTTTTTATATCATAGTTCTTTTTAATAAATTTGCGAGCGTTATCGATAATTTTTATTTGTAATTCAGAATTAGCTAAAAGTTGATTAAGGTTTCTTATGAGATCTTCTGTAGTACCATCGTAAAGTAACCCGTTACTCTTATCACTTATTATATCACGAATACCCATTACATCCGCACCAATCACCGGTATACCGCACGCCATGGCTTCCAAAAGTGTTTTTGGATGACCCTCATATTTACTTGGGATTATATAAACCTTTGATTTATTGTAATATTCAGGAAGTTTATTATTTGGGACTGAGTCAATCCATCTTATATTTTTTTTTAAATATTTATATCTCTTTTGCAACTCGTTTTTCAGGCTTCCTTTACCAATTATGAGCGCCTTAAACTTAAACTTGGATATAGTTTTTAAAAATATTTCAGGATTCTTCTCTTTCTCAATCCTCCCTACATAAATTGCATCATATTCTTTTTGTACAGACATGGGTTTAAAGATTTCTGTACGAATATAATTTGGAATAATATTGATTTTATTATTATCCGTTTTATATCGCTGTATGATCTCATCTTTCATTAGATCGGTCGTTACAATAACCGACTTTGTGTTTGAAAATATTTTTTTTTCAAGTTTTCTTACTTTTATTAAGAATTTCTTACTGTCCCCTTTTAGTTCCAGTGTTTTTGATACAAGCCATCCATTACGAATAATAACTGGCTTATTGAATATTTGGCCAGTTCGTAAAGCAAACTCACTACCAAATAATTGGTTCGATTTAATAATTTCTGCTGATTTGAATATTGTATTAAAAAGGACTGGAATAAATAACTCAAATATTCTTCTTGGTAGTCCCCATTTATTACAACAAATTTTGATTGGATAAATTTTTTCCGCCAAGTCTAGATCTAACTTATTGCCGTAACTAATAAATGTAGTAGAAACTCCTAGTTTATATAAATATTTGTAATATGCAACTTCTCGATCAAGCATTCCTGCAGAATGCCAATCCATTAATGACACACCACGAGTGAAAAATAAAACTAGGTTAATGATAACTTAAGGGGGGGGAATTAACTTTTTGTTGCGATAACGTATTTTCGCTTTTCGGTTGCGGCTATTACTTCTATATGATAATTATAAGTTCCACATACTTCATTTACTGCCGACACTAAACCTGGGAATTGCACTTTATTGTAGTCATCAAATACGATAATATCTCCAGGGAGTTGATATGGATTAATATGTGAGAATTCAAATATTATATCATCGTATTCATGGCCACCATCCAAAAAGGCAAAATTTATGCGAGGGATTTGTATTTTTGGTAAATTTATTCTCACATCCCCTTGTATATAAATAATATATTTTTCTACTAGATCTTCCCAATCAGTTAATAATTCTGCTCTTGACTTTGGGCCTATTTCATCTTCAATACAATTCCAATACATTCGAGAAAAATGAGGAAGAACGTCATAAGTAAATATTTTCCCATTAATACGCATATCATGCATTGCTTTTGACATACATAATGATGAAAATCCTCGTGCAGTTCCTGTTTCCAAAATATTTAATTGGCTTAATACTGATGATTGTTTTTTATGGTAATTAATATAATTTGATAATACAGTATATAGCACACGTCCGTGCTGAAAACATAGTTCAGACTTTTTAATTACAATTTGTGTTTTAAGAGCTAGTTTATTTAACCATATTGGATCAATTGAATAACCATATTTCATCTCAAAATTATCAATCACCGGGTAGTTTTTTTTGAACGCGTCTTTTGATAAACTATCATACTCAGCAGAAGTCCCTATAGGATTATTACCAAATGGATATTTATACCATTTATTATTTTCTTTTTGATCAATTATATGATATAGCTTATTTATTAATTTATCTATCATTATCAGGTTGACACAATTTTAGTTTATTTTTACAAATCCTTTCATGAATTTTTTCCAAATAGGAATTTGGACCGAGTAACAATTTTCCTCGGCTGTTTTCCTTGCTGCTGCCTGTATATTTTTAATTGAATCAGAATTTTCAATCACATATTTTGACCAATAAGCGAGTCCCTCAACATCATCAACATCCACTATCCAGCCATTTTTTTCATGTTCAACCAGATCCATTGCCTGCCCAACACGGGTGGTCACCAAAGGTATACCGCTAGCCATGGATTCCAATACAGATCTAGGACCACCCTCCTCTCTTGATGTTACAATATACAGATCAAGGGCGTGGTAGTATTGTGAGATATCTGTATAATCTTCCAAAAAATAATGATAGTATGGAACTCCCATTTTTTCCAACCCAGTTTTTACAAAGCCGCGAGCAGGACCCGTAAGAAGAACATGAAGATCGGGGATAACATCTTTGAGTATCTTTATAGTTTGTAAAAATATATCCGGACCTTTGATTAATTTGGGTTCATTACCTTCTTTCCAGCCGCGACCATCTTTTTGGAAAGAACCAATTAAAACAGCTTCTTCCGGTATCTTCAATTTTTTTCTGCTTACAGAACGATGATGCAGATTTACTTCCAGAAAAGAGTCTAAATCAATACTAATCGGAATACGAAAAACTTTATTACTATCAATCCCCGTATTTAAAATGATACTTTCCATATGTCTATGGCTTACTTGGATCCTAGAAATATCTTTGTGGTGTTTTTCTAAATTATTTATCATGTTTTTAAATAATGGGCGTGTACTCGGATCCCCATGATAATAAGGAAATCCAATTCTGTTTTTCGGTTTCTTCCATTCAGATAATACTTCATACTTACTGGTATAATAAATAGACTGATTTTTCATGAATCGAAAATACTTTGCATTCAATGTGGAAACTCCAATGTTATTACAGACAGTATCCATTTCTAAAACAATTGAATACAATACCCAGTCACTATTATCAGATTTAATTAAAAGTTTTGAGTATGGTAACCATTTTTGTGTTTTAATGGCATAATAGGGTGATTTAACTGCCAGATTGAGTTTCTTTACTAAATCTTTCATCTATAAAAATTGCGGACAATACAATAACGATCACTATTCATAATTTAAATTGAAAATGATAGTTTTATTTTTTCAGTCAACATTATTTTTTTTGGAACAATATAATTTAAGGATATACTTTTTTTAATTTTTTTTATAAAAAGTAAATATTCTTTTCCAATGTTCTCAATTGTTTTGACTGGTAATTTATGATAATGATCAAAGTTTTTACTTATCTGCTCTATTTTATCAATTATGTTGTCATCATCAAATAAAACACCGTTCTTACCCAAGACCTCCGGGTTGCTGCTTGTATTCCGTACAACAGACGGTAACCCACAGTGAATGCCCTCAAGCAGACTATTCGAACATGCTTCAATTTTACTTGCAAATATAAAAATATCATGTTGACGAAGCTGTTCAGCTAGCTCCGATGACGGAAGTGGTGCAATTACAGTTATATTTTTAAATGGTTTATCTATTTTGCCAACGAAAGTCATTTCATACTTTTCAAAATCTAGATTCTCATCTAAAAAATGATATGTATCGAAACCTTTATTAATGTTATTTGACCAGCTGGTTGAAATCAGCTTTATTTTTCCTCCTATGGGGGTTTTTTGTTTTGGTGGAAAAAATATTTCCGGGTCAGGAGCATTATTAACCACAACTTCAAATTTATTGGTTTTCATCCCTTTTTTGTGACTCTCCTGACGGCTCCAATCAGATTGAAATACAGTTCCGTCAGCAACTAATGAATTAATCCTAAAAATTTTTCTGTCCAGCTTTTTACCGCTCCTCCCCCGGTATGCCATGGGCCCATCCACACGATGGACAAATATTTTTTCAGGATATTTCCGTTTCAATCGAACAACATTTTTCAGGTTGTGATGGCTGTTGAACAGAACCACATCGGCAGAGGCGGGATCTTCTGCATAATTTCCCTGTTGAACAAATTGTTTCTTTAGTGCCTTAAGAAATTGATTTCCTCCTCCCCAGGGGCCTTCCTTGAATTCCGTGTAGATATATATTATAATCTGTGTTCCCAAAACGGGTAGTAACATATGATAGTAAGTATAGTGTTATTTTTCAATTTTAGTCACACTTGCTTTGACATTACCAAAAAATAGCCAGTATTAATAAATTCTTTTTGTACTATAGTGACAGAATCAATCCATTTAAATAATGGGCGAAATAAGCCGAGTATTTTTGATAAAAATAATTTCTCTCCTTTTTTACTAGCATAACCAAAAGTAACTCGTAAAATATCAAACAAAACTGCACCAACCGAACCCATCGGTTCCAGTGTCTGAAGTTTGAAGCCCGCTTCCGTAACCAACTGTTTCAACATAACTGGTGTAAAACGAGATCGATCTGCCCAATGATCCCCATGAATAGGATTCAGAAAAGGTATGGAGACCAAGACATATCCGTTAACATTCAAAATTCTATAAATTTCTGAAAATACTTTTCTGGGTTTTGGGAAATATTCCAATACCTCCGTCATGATAATAGTATCTATACTTGCGTCATCAAGAGGAATAGCTTCCGCATTGCAACAGTAGTCTGGTTCAGTCTTATCATCAGTGTTGAGGTACTTCCAGCTTTTTACTATATCAAGCGGAGGAGTAAAAGTCCCGCGACTGTTAGTCTTCTTACCACCCACATCCAGTACCCTGCCTTTCATCATGTACTTGTGTTGGTTAAGACATTGATCTAAATAATATCTTCTAAAACTCTTCAAAGATTTTTAACAAAATTAAATTGTGTATCTTTTGGATAATCACTCAACTTTTTTTCCATATAACCTACACCTTCTAATACAACCTCCCTGTCATGAAACGCATCTATGTTGCCATCATTTATTATTTTTATTTTGCTATCAACATCGTGGTTCATATAACTATTAATTCTCTTGATTCCAAATTTTTCTGCTGCTTCCAAAGTATCCACAGAATACACATTCCCGGGAGGAATTAAAGTTGTTGGTGCCTCACCCAGCCATTGTTTGAATATCTCCTGTGATTTTTCCAAATGCTCAAAATGTACATCTCGCGGAATCCAATCCCAGAATTCGCGGTGGTACTTGCGGTTTGAAGAAAAAAATCTAGGTAAGTGTTTTCCTAACACACAGTGAGTCAGACCGTGGCTAGCAATTTCAAGAAGTCCCTCTTTCCATCCCTGTTTTATCACTCCTGCCTGTACTGGATATTTTTCTGGGAAGGGAACCTTCTCACCATCTTTTTCAACCCAGGATGCGGTAACTCCGACCGTAAGTTTTGCCGGACATTTTGTCAGCAAATCTAGAACCTGCTGCCATTCGTCAGCTGACATCTCCTGATAGGGGCCCCAGGCTTTGAACCATGGCAAATATTTCAGAAAAAGGAAATTTCCAAATCTTCGTTTGGAATATACTTCAAACTGTTTTGTGCTTGCACCAATATCATCAATGCGAAGAGTTCTATGCAAAAGTACTCTTTAATTTGGATATAATATTTACTCGTCTTGTAAACATGACCAGTATATTCTTCCTTCGTATTTGCCTTGAAAATGAGGACATGGGTTTATTCCAATATTACTGTTTTCTCTATTAAACTCATTTATCGCAGCCAATTGACCTTTAGATGGATTACCAAGAAAAGAATGTAAATCATCGAAATAAAAAAGTGTTCCATTCTGAAGATATGGTTTTAAAAAATCCAAAGCTTCTTTTGTACTAGAATAATAGTCGCAATCCATATTCACAATGCCGGCGAGAGCACCATCAGGAATTGTGAAATCCTTTAGTGATTGCTCATAAAATCCTTCAATAATTTCAAATCGATCAGCTGGTAAGCCCTTTTCTAGAATCATTTTCTTGAATTTATTTCCCCCACCCACATCAAATACACCTTCTTTCCAATTAGGAGATTGATCTTTCTGATCATTACTAGATGGTAATCCGATGAATGAGTCAAAAAGATACATTGGATAATGACCAATAGGAGGTTGACCGCCATGGTAATTTGAGAGTGCTTTATAAAATGTTAATGCTGAATTGCCTTTATATACACCAAATTCTAAATATGCGCCTCTTTGTGCTGAAGACTTTTTTATAAAATACTCTCTTGTTGAAATTAAATCGTAGAATTTTGGTTTATTACTGAATTTTATAATTCTAGATGCAATTTTATATATTATATTTATCAAGATCTAATTCTTTTCCAAGCAATCAATTATATTATTACACTTTTCAATCCAAAGCTGCATCTCTTTTTCCCCTCTATATTTTGCATATATATTTTCTAAATAAGGAAAAGCATTCATAAGTCTATAATATTTTTTATCAGCCTTAGAAGTATATTTTGCCAATCCACCTGAAGATCCCCTACCAAAATGTGAAGCAATTAATTTACCATTGTCAGTATAATATTCTTCAATACCAGTCAAAGCGCCAAAAGGGCCATCTTTATAATCTCTGGTATTTTTTGTAATGAAGGTTTTACCCAAATATCCATTTTTATTGTATTTAGTTTTCCACTCCCAACAGGTATCTTCCCCATTAATCACATCGCCGGGCTTGCAACTAATGTTTAGCGACTTATAAATCGCTGTTTCAAAAAGTGTTGCAAAAGGTAATGGAAAATCACCCCCACCAATTCTTATACCTGCTCTATCCGGTGGTGATGATGTACCAATAATCTTTATTTTTTCATCTATTTCATTTAATATATATTCATCCCAGTTTTTCATTAAGAACGTACAGTCAGAATCCATTACAACTGTATATTCTGTGTCAACCATATGTATCATTTTGTCAAGAGCTTCTCCATGCCCATGGCTACCAGCTTTTGACTGATTTTGGTAGATCACAGTCAAGTTATCATAATTATTATCAAGCTTTCTCAGAATTTCAATATTTTTATAGTTGGAACCATTATCACAAAAAATGACTCGGAAAGTATTAAAAGTTAATTTATTAAATGCATAAAGCATTAACTCCTTAAAAATCGAATCATTGTAATTTGCTGAAACAACAGTAATTAATTGTTTACTCATTGATTCATATCATTAATATAATTCTGAAGTGATTTTGAACAGCCAAGCACTAGGTCAAGACCATGACTTGAAGAGATTAGTATTATTATTTCGGAAATAACTTCGAGAAAATTTTTATATTATAATATTTGTCGTTCTGGAAATCTTTAAACCTTACAAGATTATCTGATAGTTCTTTAACAATGGAATCAACATTATTCAAAGGTTTATAACTCAAGAGATTCATTATTTTATTTATACTTACTTTATAATTTCTATAATCTGCAATATGTTTAATGTGTATTTCAGAATCAATATCCAAATATTTCTTTACTGCGATTTTAACATAATCAGCCACTTCACCCACCGTGAAATTACCTGAAGCAATGTTAAAAATACCTGATAGACTATAATTTGTTTCTACAGCTTTAATGTAGCCGGACACAGCATCTTGTATGGCAAGAACTGGACGCCATATCTCTGGGTTATTCACTGTAATTACATTTCCCTTAACCGCATTCATGAACATCGTGTTTACTATCAAATCAAGGCGCATCCTTGGGCTGTATCCTGACACTGTACCTTGACGCAAAGAAATAACCGAAAATGTCTCGTCTTTAAGTTGAATAGCGGCGAATTCGCCTTGCAATTTTGAGATTCCATATGGGTAATTAGAAACAGTGGGCTTTTCTTCATCATATAATTCATTTACCGTATAACCATAAACTGAACAGGAACTGGCATAGATAAATCTTTTTACCCCAGCGCGTTTTGATAAGTAAGCCAGGTAAGCAGGACTGGAACCGTTTGCCACGAAATTCATGGCTGGCGAGTATTCAGCCATAGGATCATTTGAAAGACCTGCAAGAAAGATAACCTGGTCATATCCTTCAAGATCTTTTTCATTGAGTTCAATTATGTCTTTCTTAATTACATTCACTAATTCCGGAAGGTTATTGCCAAACCAAAGTAAGTCAATAACGTCCACGTCATGACCACGACTTATAAGCCTAGGCACCAGTACTGAGCCAATGTAACCGGCGCCACCTACAACCATAATTTTCATAATAATATTATCTTAGTACTTAAAGAAATCAGATTCTTCTCTTTTCAACCAATCTTTTAATGGTTCTGCTTGATTATCTTTTTCTGAAAGAATCGGGTCGTGCACAGGCCACTCAATTCCAATTTCGGAATCATTCCATAAAATACCACCTTCACCCAAACTATTATATACACCGGTACATAAATACTGAAGCTCAGCATAATCTGATAAAACACAAAAGCCGCGGGCAAAGCCAGCGGGCGCCCAAATATTCAATCCATTTTCCGCTGATACTTCAAATCCTAAACTTTTACCAAAAGTTGGAGAATCTTTTCGTATATCTACCGCAACTAGATAAGCAGTACCAACAGTGACGCGCATTAGTTTACCCATCGGTGGATCCCACTGAAAATGCAATCCACGCAACACATTTTTTTGCGATGCGGAATGATTTAACTGCACAAACTGGCTGGGCACACCCAACTCCTCGAACTGGTCTTTTCTATAAACTTCAGAAAAAAACCCTCGTTCATCACGGAAAATTTCTGGCTTTACAATAATGAGATCTTTTATACTAGTTTTTTCAATTGATATTTGCATATTAATTAATCATTCAATCTTGGCAGAAATACCTGTTCTAATTGATAGATAATATTTCATATTAATGTTTTGTGTCCACAACTTTTTTCCCTAAACCCATAACACTATCGCACCAATCAACTCGAAAGATGTCACATACTACGTTAATTATATATCTTTTGACGGGATTTACAGGGAACTTATTCTTATTGAACCGGGCAAGCTGCTCTACTTCAAATCCGATGTTCTTGAATAATCCAAAAATATCTTCATAAGTCCAAGGGGTTACGTGATCCAAATCTCCCCAATATCGAACAGGGTGTTGCACATTGGGAACTGTTATTAATATGTTTCCCCCTCCATTTATGAACTCGGAAATGTGGGCCATCATTTTCATGCAATCCTCAAAAGGTATATGTTCAATGACTTGGTTCATGATTACAAGATCAAACTGTTGTTCTTTGGGTATATCTTCTATAGAATGGTAATCAAAATCACCATCAGGATCATTGTCCATTGAGAAATAACGGTTGCTTGGGATTCCATATGCCTTTTGGTGAACTTTATCAATCCCACAGCCAAAATCTAAAACTAGTCCTTGTGTTTTTTCTACAATGTCTTGCAATACTTTATGAGGATTAACAATCTTCAGATCTTTGATTTTACCAAAACGTTTAACACATTCTCCGCGCCATTTCACATGCTGGCTATATTGTATGACCTTATGACTCACAGATAGACTTATTTAGATTCTTTAATATCAGATACGGAGATTGATGTTATTATAGATTTTCCAAGTAATCATAAAATCTTTTGGCAGCTGTCCCATCAACTGGGCCAACAAACTTGTCCATATATATTTTCCAATCTTTTGGCTCCATTTTGAAATCTTTAATGGACATCTTACCAAAATCAGAAATCATTCTTGAAGTACTCAAATTATGAACAATACTTTTAAAATTAAACATAGAATCCTCATCATTGGGAAATAATGATCTGTGCGCCTGATTCATAAACTCAAGTTTTGAGCTCTCAATATTAAGGTATGGAACGCCAAAACTGACAGACTCCAAAACAGCGAGAGAAAAATATCCGATAGTTAAATCTGCAATACTAAACAACTCTTGTAGAATAGAAGGATATTGTTTTTTTTCATCGTCAATAACAAAAATATCAGCATAGTTTCTTACATAATCAGTGACCTCATATTTAATCCTCGGCTTAACAACAAGAAGAAGGTTATTTTTAATACAAAACATTCTAACAGCCTCGAATACTTTAGGTTCGTTCCATCTGTTTATAAAATATTTTCTGGATTCTACATGCTGAAAAATTTTAATAATAGAATTAATATTTTGGAAGATAACCTTTAAATATTCTTTAAAGCTAATTTTTATTTTCCGTCTTTTTAGTGATTTAAGTTTACTATAATATATTCTCGAATAAGCGTCCAAAAAGGCGTCGTTTTCTTCAATGTACCATTTTTCATCAACCGTAAATGGCAAATAAAGAACTATTTTTTTTTTATCTGAAATACCATATTTTTTTCTGAGCTTTCCCTTATCAATATTACTTAATTTATTTTTTTCCCCAATTATTGAAGATCCAATTGGTTTTACTTTTGTGTCCTCTTTTTTTAAACAGAGAGTTTTTTTAGGATAAGATTCATTAATCCAGTCAAGTCCAAATTGGAATAAATAATCACTATACACAAAAAAATATTTTTTATACTCATATTCATTTACAAAAGGCATTGATAATAGCTCATAAAAACTATCAATCCCATGCATTATAATGCACCATTTTCCACTGAGATAATTCAATATTGACTTATTTAATTTGACATTTATTTGATGAAGTCCAATAAAAAAATCAACATTATTTTTAACCTTTTTCTCTTTTAATAATTGCTCAAAGCTTTTCTCTTCCGTTATCTTTTCAAACTTTAAATTTTTATGCCCACAATCAAAAAATGGAGATTTTTCAATCGACGGAAATAAATATCCTTTCATACCTTTTCTTTCTTGGGTATAGTCACACCAACATTCAATTGTATGACCTCGCATTATACCTTCTTCAATAATAGAAGATAAATATTTATAAAAATTATGTCTTCCAATTAGAAAAACAATATTCATTTCATTTTAATTTGAGACAGAAGAAACACAATTACAAAATGAGTTTCCACTCAATAGCCGTTCCTTTCTTCGCATCCTTATTCACTTTCCTTCCAATTTATTAGGAACTTCAATCTCACCAGACTCACCTGAATTTATACCTATCCAATCTCCCTCATTATCAATTTTATATCCTACGATTACAAGAACTGTACTTGTCATCGTAATAAGCATGTATTTAACAACATTGACGGTTATAATGCTGGAACAGACCTATTTGATCGAATTCTATTTGCGGAATATTTGCACCAATTAAGAAAACTATCAGGGAGTTCTTTAATTTTATCAATCAAATTTTTCTATTTCAGATAAACAATCAATCTTTTTTAGAAAGATAGTTAGTGACTTGTAATTTATAATTTTACTATTCAATTAATTATATAAGTAATCGTTAAGTCTCTTTCTATACAGCTTATGCAGATCACTCATTTCTTCAAAGGATTTAAGATGAACTTCAGAACCAAATACATATATGTATCTTATACTCCCTCTTTTATTTTCTTCTTGAATAGTATTATGTATTATTGATGTATCCAATATTGTGTATGAGCTATTAGAATTATGTATGACCCCTTTCGATGAAAAGTAGATTTGAAGTTTATCTAAAAACTTGTGTTTGAAAAATCGTCTGTGACTACCAGGAACCAATGAAAGTGTAGCTGAAGAAGCGTTTGTTTTGGGATAAATCATAAGTTTATGTGGATTCGGCATTAAGCCAACTTTACTATTATTATTATATTTATATACATCACGATGCCAAGGCATATAATTTGCACCAGGCAATACGTGTCTGACTTGTAAATGAACGAGTAAAGGATGATATCCTAACGCATTCATCAAGACCTCTGGAATCTTATTATCAAAAATTAAATCCAGAAATAAAGTATCATAAGAATAAGCATTAGGTTTAAGATCAAATGTTTTCTTGTATTTCTCTTCCCAGTTCCAACCATCCTTTAATGGATCATTCATAAAGTGATTTGTTAATTCTAACAAATTATCACCAGTAAGATCATTTATATATTCATTTACAAAATATCCATTTAAATAATAATATTCATTTATCATTAAATTTTTCTCCTCAGATATTGGCGCTGTGCGTTGAACCCACTTTTTGCGTAACTAACATCATACTAATCTTGAACTGACTTAATTGCACTACCCATATTGTAATTCCTCACAATCCAGTTTCAAATCTATAAACATTTTTGTCTCACCGCCGAAGCCTGCCTTGAATTCACTGATACCTAACTCCTTCTGTGTGGGTGGATTTTCATGGGGATGATTTGGGTAAAGCTGTTCACCGACTTCAAACCACTTACAACCAAGTTCCTTTCCATGGAGAACGGCGGTCCACATCAAGGAATGAAACATCGGTTTTTCAAATAAGTCTCTTCTTGATGCCGAAACACCATAATAACAATTTGTCTTGCTGTGCATAAATAAACCGGCTGATACCAATTTATCCTTATTAGAGCCAAATACCACAAATGCATCACCTGCTTTTACCATATTGAATTGTTGACGCCAACTATCTACGGAACGTGTTTCCCTACCCGCTTCATGAATATGTAATTGACGAAATTCATCCATCAATTCCCAGGTAATATTTGTGGCATCAAACACTTTTGGTTGTAATTCGCGAATGCCCCAGTTTATAAGGCTTTTATAACTCTTTCTTATGTTTGACTTCATAGAAGATGTATCATTATTTAAATCTATGATTTGAAAAAATACTGGTTTAGTTCGTGCAACCTTATTCAGCAAATGCTTTGAAAGACTTGATAAATCACCATCAATAAGAAAATCTCGACACCAAATACTTCCATTGATATTTTCAGTCATCTGGTCAAATTTCTTAAGAAACGACTTGGCCGCTTTGGTCGTTAATTTTGCTTTATTTTCGATGACAATGCAGGGGGCTTCATAGGCAAGAAGATTCCGTCTTTTTTCTTCTTTTACGGTAGCTCCCAAAAATGCAACCACAGGTTCATTTTCCCATACCAAAATAAACGATTGATCTTGAATAGTTTTTCCTTCATCCTCCGGACGCTGACGGTAGTAATTCAAAGCACTTTGAGTATGTAAAGGTGATTGCCACGATTGGTTCTCCAATAAAGTTGCTAAAACTTTACTATAAGAATTATCTGTATTGGATATAATCAAATAAAATTAGAAAATTAAGTCCCAACTCGTTGCTATCCCCCTCTTCAAATCCTTATTCACTTTTCTACCCAAAAGAATATCATAATACTTTGGTGGAAGGCCCAATCCAGGCCGAACAATCCGCAAATTCTTTTCAGTTAACACATCACCTTTTTTCATGTCTTCAGCAATGTAGAGTGAACGACGAAAAGTGAGTGACCCTTTTTCTACATCACTTGTGCCATATTTTATTTTACCCAACGATTGCCAAGCACGTTTGGTCTCAATAACCAATTGTTTCATTTCTTCAGGTTCCATTGAAAAGGCAGAATCCACACCTCCATCGGCGCGATTTAATGTAAAATGCTTTTCAATAACTGTTGCACCATGAGCGACTGCAGCTACAGAAGCCCCAATGCCCATGGTATGATCTGACAAACCTACTTCACAATTAAACAATTTTCGTATGTGGGGGATTGTTAAAATATTACTGTTCTCTGGTGTTGCGGGATAAGTGCTGGTGCATTTGAGAAAAATAAATTGTTTACAACCAGCATCACGGATTGTTTGAACCATTTCGTCCATTTCGGAAACACTTGCCATACCCGTAGAAATAATCATGGGTTTTCCAGTAGACGCCACCTTTTTGATTAAAGGTAAATGTGTATTTTCAAATGAAGCAATTTTATATGCAGGCACATTTAGATCTTCCAAATAATCAACCGCCGTATCATCGAATGGTGTGCTAAAACATAACATTCCCAACTCATTAGCTCTATTCATTATGGGTGCGTGCCATTCCCAAGGTGTATGTGCTTCTTCATAAAGCTCATACAAAGATTTTCCTTTCCAAAGGCTCTCTTTGTCATCAATAAAAAAATCACCTTCATTTACATCCAAAGTCAAAGTATCAGCAGTATAAGTCTGGAGCTTCATTGCATGCACACCCGTTCTTGCAGCTGCTTCTGTTATTTCTAATGCTCTATCTAATGATTGATTATGGTTACCAGACATTTCAGCGATGATAAACGGTTTGTGGTTTAAACCAATTAGAATATTATCTATTTTCATTGCTTTTCTTCTATATTAAAAACATAGCAGTTTTTTTCAGCACTTGAACCATCTAAATAGAATCCTGCATTTTCTAATGATTTTATTGAAGCGATATTTTCAGGTAATGTATATGCCAATACTTTAACATTTTTCCAATATTTTTTTAATTCTTTCATTGCTATATAAAGCATTTTACTTGCAAGTTTTTTACCTCGAGATTGTGGCGCAATAAGGTAATTTAATAAAATTCTCTTCCCTTCTTTTTCTAACCTAACCATACCTGCTGGCATATTTTTATCTTCTAATATCCATATTAATACATTTTCATCAGAAAACTTTTGCTTAAACCATTCCTTATGTTCATCTAATGTAATAACTTTTTTATTGAATGACCATTCACGAACATCAGAATCGTTCGCCCAATTAAACAACAAACTCTCATCTTTTTTATTTACTTTTCTTAATGAAAGTATCTCTTTAGAAATACACATTTATAAATTTATTTTGAAAGCTTTTTAACCAGTTCAGATATTCTATTATCCTCGTGGTCTATTTTCTTCATCAATTCTTTTGTTTCTTCCGGTGCGTGTGTAAAAGCTAAACGTAAAATATCCATCCAGTTCATATTATTACCACTTCTAACTTTTTCTATTTCATCAATAATATTTAAATAGTTTTCTATTTTTTCGTTTTTATCATTCATTGCTTACCTTGTTTAATTTAAGCGTTAAAACCCTACATGACACACTGGGCCATCTAATAAATCATCTATATTTTTCCCATTTTAGCACGATTCCAAAACTTTTGACCTGTGTCCAATTCTGCTCCAGCATTTCTTTGAATGTTTTTATTTGCTTCAAAGTAATCAAGGTGTGTGTTTTTCAATTCAAGAACATCTTTCCATGTAAAATCTAAATTAGGTGCAAAATGATTTACTATGTTTTCAATCACTACATAATCTTCAGGATCATCAATTGTCCAACGTTCATTTGAGTCATTTTTATTATTGGATAAATTAATATTTTTCAACTTTTTATTCGTTCGGATATAAGGAGTTACGTGCTCTCGTTCGTGCGAACTTTTGGCTTTGTTATTCGCTTCTTTCAAAGATTTAAAAGAAAATACTTCCACATCCAATCCATCCGGATATGTTGGCGGATTTGTGTTTGAAGCGTAGTCAACATTTTCTTTATCATAAAGAGAAATGACTTCATCAACCAAAGATGGGTCTATGATGGGACAATCACCTGTAATGCGTATAACTGATTCAGGTTCATATTGTTTAGAAGCTTTGTAATATCGACCTAAAACATCATCTTCACTCCCACGAAAAACATCATACCCAAGCTTTGCTATAATATTTACAAGCGGATCATTTTCTTTATTTACCGATGTCGCTAACATAATTCTATTTATTTTTTTTGCTTGTGACAAACGATGGAATAGAATTTCAATTAAGGACTTTCCATTTATTTCTTTTAGAACTTTCCCAGGTAAACGGGTAGAACTTACTCGGGCTTGGACAATCGCTATGGCTTTGCAGGCCATAATGATGGATTTAATATCTTTTCATTCTCATAGTGAATAGATAAGGCTTCTTCGAATACAGCAGAATCAACATCTTTTTTTAGCGTCTCCAGATGAATCTTTAACTGATTCACATTATCAATCCCAATGACTACCTTATTCACCTCTTTTAAGTTTACCAACCACAGTAACGAAAGCTCTGAAATAGTTAAGCCGGCTTCCACTGAAATAGACTTAAGTTTTTCTAAATACGGAGCAACATCTTTAAAACGAGCTTCCAGATCCGTTTTGGATAAATAAAATAGTCCTTGCAGAAAAGCAGAACGAATATGGATTTCAATTCCTCTTTCAAATAATTTGTCCAACACACCATATCGGTAAAGCCGTGTATCTAAAATGTTCATTGGCATTTGGACTACTTCAGGTTGGAATTTTGATTCTAAAACTTGATTAGTTTCTTTTTCATTATATAGCGATACCCCAATACTCTGTATTAATTCATTATCTTTGGCTTCTTGTAGTTCTACTTGAAACACTGGATCAAGAAAGAGTTTCGCTGAATGGGCTAATACAAAAGTTGGTCTAACTGTTAATTTTTCTATCGAATCCTGAATTTGCACATTAATACTTTGATTACTATCACTTACTTTTGTGATGACACTCCATGTTTTCTCTGTTTGTTTTAAATATTTCCCGATAGATTTTTCACTATTTCCATAAGCTTTAGCTGTATCTAAAGTATTTATGTCATTTTCATAGGCAAAATCAAGAATAGATAGCATTTCATTAGCATTTACCTGGCCATTTTGGTTTGCTATTCCATAATCCAATCCAAATTGAACTGTGCCAATGGCAAGTTTTTTAGTCAAACTACTCATTTACGAATTGTTTGATTTTTTCAATAACTGTTTTTTGCTCATCAACAGATAAATCCGGATAAACTGGCAATGATACTTCACTATGATAAAAGCTTTCTGAAAAAGGAAAGTCTCCATTTTGGAATCCGTATTTTTTTCTATAAAAAGGTTGTAAATGAATTGGGATATAATGAACCTGAAGACTAACACTTGCTTTTTTCATTTTTTCAAAAAATTGCACTTTTGTTAAAGATAATTTCTCAAAATCAATTTGCAATGGGTAAAGATGATAAGAATGTTGTACATCGTTTTGCACTTCAGGTGTTTTTAATTCTTCTATATTAACAAATGAATCATCATATTGTTTTGCTACTTTACGTCTATTTTCTACAAAACTATCCAACTTCTTTAGCTGACTGGAGCCCAATGCACATTGAAAATCAGTAATACGATAATTGTAGCCCACTTCGTGCATTTCATAATACCAAGGTTCATTTAATGATTGATGTTGAATGCTGAATTTTGAATTATCTTTAGTCATCCCGTGTGTTCGTAGCCGTCTTATTTTTTCATCAAGCTCTGAATTATTGGTTAAAACTGCCCCGCCTTCTCCAGTGGTAATATGTTTCACAGGGTGATAGCTCTGAGTCACCACATCAGCATACTTTACCGCATACTGACTATCTCCATTATAGGTTGCTCCTAGAGCATGGCAATTATCGTTAACTAATTGAAGGTCGTATTTGTCCGCAATACTTCGTAAAGATTTCCAATCACAGGGATGTCCAGCATAATCCACGCCAATAATGGCCTTAATTTTTTTACTCTGTGATTGGTAAAATTTTACTTTTTCCTCTACTTGATTTGGGTCAATGGTATAAGAAACCGGATCAATATCTACGAAAACCGGTGTAGCCCCGGTGTGGACAATACAATTTGCACTCGCTAAAAATGTAATAGGGGATGTAATTACAATATCAGAATTCTGCCACTCAAGAGCTAGTCCTGTAAGATGTAAAGCAGCAGTCCCATTAGACACAGCGCAACAGTGTTTAGAGCCAAAAATAATATTTAAATTATTTTCAAATTGTTCAACGTTTTGTCCCTGCGTAAGCCAATCACTTTTAAGTACATTTAAAACTGCATCAATATCATCTTGATCTATACTCTGTTTACCATAAGAAATCATTTGATGATCTCGCCGTTTGGTACATTATTTATTATTAAATCTTTGATTTCTTTAACAGTCAAAAAGTTGGTGTTCGTTCTGCTGTTATAGGAAAAACCTTCATTACAATAATTGCCGGGTTTGCTATTACTTTCTTTCAAGAATTTTTTCCTATCCCATGATAAATAATCTGAATTAGGAGTTATAGCATAGTAATTATCGAATTCCACCGTGTTGTTGGAATCAGTAGCGGTGATCATTTCTTCGTGCAGTTTTTCTCCCGGCCTGATACCTACAATCTTATGCCTCGCATCGGGCGCAATGGCCCTGGCAACATCAGTAATTTTATAAGATGGAATCTTAGGAATAAACAATTCTCCACCCCACATTTTTTCAATACAGCTAATCACAAAATCGATACCTTTTTGTAGTGTAATATTGAAGCGTGTCATACGTTCATCTGTAATAGGAAAGACACCATTTTTTCGTCTTTCCAGAAAAAAAGGAATCACCGAACCCCGACTGCCCATAACATTTCCGTAACGAACCACTGAGAATTTGATATCGTGCCAGCCTTTATAATTATTTGCAGCAATGAAAAGTTTATCCGAAGTTAGTTTTGTTGCCCCATAAAGGTTTATTGGTGCCGTAGCTTTGTCTGTACTCAAGGCAATCACTTTTTTCACCCCGGACTGGATAGCCGCATCAATTACATTCTGTCCACCAATAATATTAGTTTTTACAGTCTCAAAAGGATTATACTCGGATGTGGGTACCTGTTTCAGTGCGGCTGCATGCACAACATAATCTACACTTTCCATTGCCATGATTAGACGACGCAGATCCCGCACGTCGCCAATGAAGTAACGAACCAAAACATTTGAACTTTTAAATATTTCTGATTGTTGCATTTCAAATTGTTTTAATTCATCCCGGCTATAGATGATAATCTTTGTGGGTCTATATTTTTCCAATAGTGTTTGGATAAATTTTTTCCCGAAGGAGCCGGTGCCGCCAGTTATCAATATAGTCTTATTTTTAAACATTTATATACCTTTAAACCTGGTTAATTATTGATTATTGATCTTTTTAGTCCCTTCATTAAATATTCCTCACATTCTTGCGTGTAGTCATAAACATCATCTTTACATGCACCATCAGAATCTTTAACTATAAATTCATAAATTTGTGGGAAAAATCCGGCCGCGATAGGATTAACCACAATACTGATAGGTTGAAGTTGGTATGGATCTACATTTTCTTTTTCTCTTAGATATGAATCTGCTGTGTTTGTAAAAACAGACAGCATTATTACTACAAAAGATATATTTCTAAGTTTTGGCAAAAACCTATTCTCTGTGGTAAACAAATCAACCCTTTCCAATATATGATTTTCTTTACGTTTAATTTTTAATACAATTAATAAGCTTATTATGTAAAAGAAATCAACCCAAACTCTATAAATAAATGGAATCACTTTAGGATTATAAACACTCAATTTGTGTGCGTGTCTCATCCCAAAAAATAATTCCATGAGCCAGGCACAAAGAATTAATGCCAGGGCTTGAAAGGCATATTTCCTATAATCTTTTTTGTACATGCAAATAATAACAACAATGAAAACAAACGCTTGAAAGAACATAAATGGATAATCAAAATAGGCTATTGGATTTATTTTTGAATACAACACACTAATGATACTGCTCCCTAAAGTATAAAAAAGGCTTATATCCTCGCCTGGAACAGCTTTAAAATAATCATAAAAAAATATGATGGGCGCGAAAAAACGTTTATCGTAATGTATCATATGCAGATAATAAGCACTTGCTATCCCTGATACGATTAAGAATGAAAGAGCAACTGTGAGCTTAATAGACTTCACGCTTAAATAATTATAAATCAATGTCATGATCAGTAAATAAAGAAAAATAGCATAGTATATCAGGCGATCACCTACATATCTGAATGCACCATACTTTGCGATATAATTGGTATTAACACCTACTTGAAATGTATCATTTTGCCAAAAGTAAGATAAAAAATGTATCAAAAATGGCATTGAAATAATTAAACTGATAATAAATATTTCTTTATAGTAAATTTTATCATATTCTAATTTTTCATTACAAACTCTATTATAATATCTAAAAATAATAAATAATACTGGCAACAATAGCACACCAATAATACTTGGAGTTCTTGCCATTAAAGAAAGCATGGAAAAAAATCCTACTAAAAATAAATAGATGGGGTTGAATAAAATTCTATCTTTTGTGTATAAAAGTACAATAAAGACTGCTAACATTAAAAAGAATGCTGATAATAGTATAAATCTCATTATCAATGTGTGCGCCATGAAGCTTCCTGTGGTAGAAAGCAATAAACCACCCAATAGAGCATAACACCAGTTATTAAAGTATAAATACAGACCAAAAACAAAACCGGATATAAATAATAATCCAAGCAAAATAGAAAAAACACGCCCAGAAATTATTAATGGAGTAATAGAGTCACCGAAACCATTAATTGAAATATTATCAAAAAACTGTTGTAGATCTGCAGTTGGAATAAGGTATAACCAATGGTTTATCTTCATCCAAAGCGCTAAAATTGTCGTATACAAGTAGCCATCATGAGTATGAAAATCTAGAGGTATATTAGTATTAAAAATTAATGCACTGAAGGTTAGGTGTAGATCTGAATCTGCTACTTCATAATAAGGTGAATAAATTCCTCGAATCAAAGGAAACGCCAAAATAGAGCATATGCAAGAGACCAATAAAATCATTCCTATTAAATATGGTCTGTTTTTTATTATTGAACATAATTTATTATATAACAGAATCGATTTATTATAGAATATAATCGCTGTACCAAGAACAATACAGCATATATCAAATACCCAAATAATAATTCTGCTAAAGATTATATTAATTGAACCATCGGATGAAAATATTGATGAAAGTGTTAATTCATTAAAAATCACTCCAATTATTAACAGGACAAATCCCACAATAATTTTTCTGGTGTAAATAAAGTCTATAAATACTTTAATCAAAGGATCATAATTCTCAACTAGTGGTCATTTTAAGAATAGTTAATGTTTCAGAAATACCATTACCAAGCTTATTATTTGTATCAAATCCTTTTGATCTAATTTTATCACTATTCACATTGTATGAGAACTGGTTCATTATTTTTGATTCAACTAATTCTACTTTTACGGTTGGTATTATTTCTTTTAGATAGTCTACAATATCTTTCACTGTATTATTTGATGTAACGACATTATAGATTTCTCCATCAAAAATATCCATATCAATAATGAACTTTATATATTTCACAGCATCATCCACCCCTAAATATGGTCTTTTCTGATCCATGGCAGTTTTCCAGACAGTAAGGGATTGCCCCATTGATGCTTGCCAACAAAACTTATTTACAGCAGTATGAAAGCGCATACCAATCGATGTACCAAAGATGGTACCCAACCGAGAAATAACAAAATTTAACCCTTGCTTCTTCCCCATCTCTTGCAGCATCTGTTCGGACTTGAGTTTGTATTCCGCATAGGGACTCTGGGGTTTAAGATTTTGAAAGGGGCAAGTTTCATCCACCACTCCTGACTGGACTCCATACACACTGGTAGTAGACGGAAATAGAAGCCTAGCGCCTGTTTCAATACAAGCCTCAGCCACAAGCTTTGTACCTACATAATTTACTTGTTCGACTTCTTCTCGTCGTCCAAAACTAGCTGGCGCATCGGTAATAGCAGCTAAATGGATCACTACATCCATGTTTTTAATCAGAGCTGTCATATCTGCTTCTAGAATATCATCCTCTACAAACCTAAATTTTATACTTTTTGGCAGATTAAAAAGAGAGGCATAACGTTGCGTTGACAGGTTGTCAATAATACGGACTTCCTCGAATTCATCAAAATTTATGCTATGGATCAGTTTGGATCCGATATGCCCTAGGGCACCTGTGATTAGGATGCGTTTGCTCATTTCAAATAATGATTCAATTTATCTTCATAATAATCAAGAGTGCGTTTCAAACCTTCTTCAAAGCCAATTTTTGGTACCCAACCCAAGGTTTTTTTTATTTTTTCATTACTAATCACTGCATCTCCTATCTCTATCGCCTTCTGCTCCCTAGGCCATTCTATCATCTCTACTAAACCACCAAATATTTTACAAGTTTTTTCCGCAATCTCTTTTACACTGTAGTGTTCATTCCCAACTGCAAAAAATAGTTCTTTGACAGACTTATCCGATTGGATTACCGCAAGTGACGCATCCACAGCATCATCTACATATAACACATTCCTTAATTGAGTTCCAGGATTGTAAACGGTAATAGCTTTATTTTTAATAGCTAGGCCTATAAAATAATTGTTAAAAGTGAAGTCGGGGCTGTGAATGGCTGCCCTTGGACCATACACATTGGGAAATCTGATAACTGATGCACTTAATCCATAAGCTTTGGCGTAGAGTAATACATATTTCTCAGCTACTACTTTATTAGCTGAATACATATCTGTGGGAAATTCTGGATGATTTTCGTCAGCCGGCTGATATTGAAGTGACCCAAGCTGAGTAGTCGTACCAATATGCACAAAAATAACAGTGGGGTTGATTTTTCTTATTGCTTCTAAAATATTTATTACACCCCTACTATTCACATCCATGTTTAACCAAGGTTCCTTCATGGAATAGGCATGGGATGTACTGGCTGCACAGTTGATGATCAAATCTTTATCCATCACCACCTGCTCCAGGTTTTCGAAGTTGATGATATCCCCAATGACTAATTCAACATTTTTCTTAAAAGGTGCGATATTAAACAAGTTGCCACCGGAATTGGGGTCTTTATTATCATAGATAGTTACATTCATTCCCATTTCAACACATTTTTTTGCCAAGTTACTTCCTATAAAACCTAGCCCGCCGGTAATTAGTAATTTTTTTCCCTTTAGTTTTCCCATTTAGCTATCCATTAAATTTTGGTAAAATTTTATTGTTTTAGTTATTCCTTTTTTTAATGAATAATTAAGGCTAACACCAGTAAGTGATGTCAATGAACTTACATCAGCTATAAAGTTTCTAAATTCTATAGGTAGTAAACGAGATGGTGGTTTCACGCTTTTAATTTGAACTTTATTACCAATATTTTTATTAACAAGTTCAGCAACAAGTTCAATGGCATCATGTATCGATTTACCAAAACCACTACCTAAAATAAAATGTTTTCCCTCCAACTTATCAATATATATAGGTGACAACAGTAATGCTTTCACTACACTATCTATGAAAATGTAGTCCCGTATATATTCTCCTGTGCCGTAGATTGTCAATTCATCGCCTTTAAGGGCTTTTTTAATCATTATATTTAGTATTCCCCTGTCCACATTGCTACTTCTGGGGCCCGGACCATATACATTGGTCAATCTCAAAGAAACACCTTTTACCCACTTTTGCCGGGAATAAAATTTTAGCCAGCGTTCGGCTTGTAATTTATTAAAATCGTAGGTTGTAATTGGTTTATCAATCACATTTTCATCTACGGGTAATTCTTTTGGCATGCCACACTGGGTTGCAGTACCAGAAAAAACAACAATAGGAAATTTCCCTTCTTTTCTGCAGGCCTCAAGCAATAATTGAATAGGCCTAACATTGGCTTCATAGTCAGCCAACGGATTTTTTTCTGCTTCATAGGCACTGGTCTGGGAAGCTAGATGAAAAATCAAATCTATATTTTTTACTGCTCTTTGAAATGCGATTTCATCCTGATAACTACCCGTAATGAATTTAAAACTTGCATTTCCTTTTTGCCTTGGAATTAGGTCAGCTGACCTAGAAAAGCAAACAAGTGTGCAGTTATATGTTGCCAATTTTTTGATAAGATTCCAAGCAATGTATCCCGAGGCACCAGTGATAAGTATACGCTTGTTATGGTAAAATTCAGTTAACGAAGGTTGGCTATTTACTGCCATGTATAATCAATATTCAAATCTTCATTTGTCTTTCTGATTTCATCTTCTAAATCATATACTCCCGACGTCACATAAATTATATGCAGAGGACCTTGGATACATTTGTACCCGTGCATAACGCCGGGTGGAAAAAAGTAGGCAATGGGCTCCACATCGCCTCCAGAGACAAATTCCATAGTCTCCCTATGAGTCATTGATTCTTGTCTATTATCATACAAACCAACCTTGATCTGTCCAGCAACCACATAATTCCACTGGGCTTGAAAAACATGGCCATGCCATGCCTTAACCACTCCTTCTTTCACTTGAGAATGACTCAACTGCCCTACTGGCAAGCTTTCGAACTGCTCAGGAAAGCGAAAGACCTCTCGAAAAAAACCGCGCTTATCTTCGTGGGTGGTTAGTTCAACAATTTTAATGCCTTCGATCACACTGATCCTAAAAAAATTTCTGCACCGCATCAATTACCCGCTTTTGATCTGCTGCTGTCAACTCAGGATACATGGGCAAGGACAGGATGGATTTTGTCGCCTGCTCCGTTACCGACAGTGAAATTTCACCTACGATTTGCTGGTAATACTCTTGCCGGTGAACGGCAACCGGGTATTGAATGGTTGTATTGACTTTATGATTCTGTAAGTGTGCTTGTAATTCATCTCGCTGGCCAGTTTTGATCACGTATAAATGAAATACATGGGTGCACTCATTACGCACAACGGGCAAATCTATAGGTAGATCTTTCAGAGCGGTTTCATATTCATAGCCGTGTTGTAGTCTATTAGAATTATCCTCATCCAAATTCTTCAGCTTAACCCTTAAGATGGCAGCCTGAATTTCATCTAGCCGGCTGTTCCATCCTTCTTCGCTACTGATGTAGCGCTCTTTCCAACCGTACTCCCGAAGGAGCCTAATCTTTTTTACCAACCGATCATCATTTGTTACCAATGCGCCTCCATCTCCAATGGCCCCAAGATTTTTTGTGGGATAGAAACTAAAACATCCTATGTCGCCCATTGAACCCACCCGTTTCCCTTTATATTTGGCACCATGGGCTTGGGCACAGTCCTCAATTACTTTCAAATTATTCCTTCGAGCGATCTCCATTATATCATCTATATCACAGGGTTGTCCATAAACATGCACTGGAATAATAGCTTTCGTGTTAGGTGTAATGACCGATTCAATTAAATTGGCATCAATGGTAAAATAATCTGTTTCAATATCTACAAATACTGGTTTTGCACCTGCCAGAACAATGGCTGTGGCCGTGGCAACGGCCGTGTGAGCGGTTGTAATCACTTCATCACCAGAACCAATATCTAGTGCTCGCAAAGCCATGTGTAGGGCTTCTGTACCACTACCTACACCAATAGCATAAGATACACCATTGTAGTTAGCAAATTCCTGCTCAAATTTCTCTACTTCTTTGCCAAGAATGTACCAACCGTTGTCTAACACATTTTGAATTGCTGAATTGATCTCATCTCTATGAGAAAGATACTGAGCTTTGGGGTTGGCACATGAAATCATTAGATCACTTTCACTTCCGGGACGTAGGTGATCCACTTACCACCCTGATGCATAAAATCTTGTTCTTTCGCCATGATCTCCTTTTCATGATTGTAGGCAAAGAGCAGGGCATAATCCGGGTAGTTTTCTTGGAACGTTGCGTAATCCACGATGGGAATGTGTGTTCCGGGGCTGAATTTGCCCTGTTTGATTGGGGTGGTATCGTAGATGCAGTCGAGATGATCGATTGTAATGCCGCAATAATTTATAATAGTGGTGCTTTTGGATGTGGCAGCATAGCCGGCAATGGATTTACCCTGTAACTTGATATCCTTCAGAAGCGACATCAAATCAGATCGATATTTTTTACAATTTTTACGGAACTTTTTATAGGTATTGAGATCTGTAAGTCCTAATTCATTTTCAAATTCCAGCTGTTTATATACATTGTCCTGCACCGGTTTTGCTCCCTTGTGGGTAATCACGTAGCGCATGGAACCGCCGTGAGTATCCTGGGGCTCCACATCAATCACTTCCATGTCGAACTGCTTGAACAAATATTGAATCGAATGCACCGAATAAAGGAATGTGTGCTCATCATAAATCTGGTCGTAAGTGGTTTTTTGAATCACATCACCCAAGTAAGGATCTTCGAATATGACAATTCCATCCGGCTTCAATAAAAATTTGATACCTTCAACGATGGAATTGATATAAGGTATGTGACACATAACATTTGCTGCCACGCAAGCATCAGCCTGGCCATGTTCTCTTACGATTCTTCCCGCCAATGATCTATCAAAGAATTCCACTACAGTATTGATGCCTTGGCCCATTGCAATTTTAGCTACATTTTCTGATGGTTCGATACCAAGATGCCTAATTCCATTTTTTGCGAAATGTTTTAGCATTATGCCGTCATTACTACCGATCTCCATCACAAAAGGATCTGTGGTATCAGTCAGGTAATCATTTATCACATGGTTGGCAAATTTTTCGAAATGCAGCCCCATCAGTTGCGACGTTCCTGAAAAAAAAGCATAGCTTTTGTTAAACATCTGTTCTCTGTCTGGCTGCTCTACCAATTGAAACATATTGCATTGGTTGCAAAACATTACTTCCATTTCAAAAAAGTATTCGTTTTTGAATTGTTCTTTGGTAAGAAAACCATTTGCAATGGGCATAGAGCCAAAAGAATAAAAAGGTTCAACACTTTGTTTACAAATCAGGCAATTAGTCATTAATATGCTTAGCTAAATTGCTTTGATTGAATAAATTTTTCTGAAAAATCGAAACTCCTTTTCATACATTTATCTAAATCCATATACATAAACTCACCCACTCTTCCTAAGGTGTATATTCCTTCTGTTTCATTAATATAATTCAGAATTTTCTGAAGGTTATTATAATAATCCTTAGTGTAAATAGGATAAGCATATTTTCTTTTTATCATTAATAAATGTTTAACATCTCCAGGCCCTATAATACCATCTTCAGCTAAGCTTCCTACACACATTTCATAAAGTTCTTCTGCTGTAGATTCCCACGCGGTACTATCGGAAAGACATGGGATTTCAATCATGATAATATTTTCATTATCCGGGCTAGTTTTTGGACTAAATTTATTCATCTCGGATATTCTGTTATAAGGCCGATTTAATAAATACATATAGCCACAATCTAAAATATTTTGTTTTTCTGTAACCATACCAAGTGAGACAATGGATCGATATTTTAATTTTTGAGCTGATTTTGAAATTTCTTCAGGGACCTCAGGTTTTAACATATTAATAAAATTAGGAATAGGGATTGTTGAAATAACATGGTTACCCTCTAACGTCTTTTTATTACCATTTTCAAGATAGCTAACACGCATTGATCCATTTGCAAGTTTTTGTAAACTGACTGCCTTACTATTTGTATATATTTCCCCGCCGGCCTTGAAAACCATTTCGGCTACTTTTTCAGATATCTCACCATATCCAGTTTCCGGATAATAGGTCGGCAACATTTCTCGTTCAACAAGAGAAGATCCTTTTTTTGCCCTACGTTTCTGTAAGAGTAAACGTAATGTATTGATAAAACTTGTCCTTGTATGGCTTGGAATAGAACGAGCTGATAGTTCTTTACAAGACATTTTCCAAAATTGCTCTGTGTAAGGTTTAAAAAATGATTTATAAAGATAATTACCAAAACTATTTATGGCCCAATCTTCAACTGTCATTTCTTTTTCATTAATATTTTTTCTCCTTATTAAAGATAATAATTTACTCGCTATAAAACTAAACCCTGCTTTCATACCTGATATAAAACCCATCCCAAAAAGAACACCATATGCTGTTAGCGGGTAATCAAGATACTTACCATTATAATAAAATTTTACTTGCCTAGGCTCTGGCTTTAAAGCTGGATTGAATAACCCTAGTACTGTATTTTTAATTTTATCATTCTCTGTAAAAAATGAATGAGGCCCAATATCCATGCAATAACCATTTTCTCGCATGGTTGCTGAAAGGCCACCAACAATATTTTCTGATTCAATTACAAAAATTTCAAATCCCTGTTGAGCTAATTTCCAAGCTAGGCTTAAACCAGAAATTCCGCCTCCTATTATTATAATCCTTTTATTCATAAATTTGTTTCTACCTTAAATTTTTGGTTACTCAATAGAGTATTACCGTTATTAGAACTCTGAATACCTTATTTTGAAAGGACTTTATCACTTTCTTCTCTATAAATTAAGTATGAAATACCCCCCAAAGAATAGAAGATCAGATAAAGTATAGTATAAAGATTGAAGATATCTGCTCCATTATGATTACCTATTATATTATATAAAGATGCAAAAGCAACATGGCCAACACCAATCCCTGCGGGAGCTAAAGGAATTGCAGTAGTAATAAGACCCAATGGAATAATAGAAAGAAGTAAATGCCATTCTATATTATTTATTTCAAATAGATAGCTAATTTTGTGAATAATGAAAAGATTACCTGAATGGCTCATTATGGAAAGGAGTAGGGCAATAAATAAGATTCTTTTTTTATGTTGGTAAAGTTTTAAAGCACGGTAAAATTTGAAAAGAAATTTGTGACCCGGTAATAACTCTAAGAACTTTATGAAAGGGTTCTGGACCTTTTTGAATTGGAAAAAAATAAGAATAATAAATACCACCATGCTCATAAAAAGCCCCATAATTATTAAGCCAAGAGATTTTAATATTGGACTTTCTAAAAAATATTTTAAGTTAAGCAATAAACCTATAAACGATAAAAAAACTAGACCAAATAACCCAATAAAACGATCAATAAGTAAGGTCATTAGGACATCAGTTTTGCTTTTATTTTTATTAGCTTTTATGATATAATACCCTTTAGCTATATCACCACTGATAGCTCCGGGTAGAATTAAATTAAAGAAGTATCCCACCCAAGTTAAAATATAAGCATTTAATAGAGAGAATTGAACTCGAATACTTTTTAAAAGGAGCCACCATCGAAAAGCCGTAATTGGTAAACACCAAAAAACTATAATGAAAAATAGAAAAAAGAATAACCAAAAACTCTCTTTATACAGCATTAGAGTCTCAAAGTTTAAACGGTCGCTGGTTACCAAAAAATAAAGAATAGAGAATGTGACAAAAAATTTAGTTACATTTATCAGGATTTTTCTTTTAATCATTTATAAAAAAGCTTAGAATATTTTATTCAAAAAATGTAGATAGAATCATAAAATAATATGAACTACAGTAAGTAAATAAGAATTGATTTTACGAATTTAATATTATTTTTCATGCTCAAGAATATGTATATCATATAGGTTTTTATAGGCACCATTTAAATTTATTAATTCTTTATGTTTCCCCGATTCCACAATTCTACCATTATCAATAACAAGAATTTTATCTGCATTTTTTACCGTTGACAACCGATGTGCTATTATTAATGTTGTGCAATTCTTTATTACATTTTCTATAGCTTTTTGTACTATCTTTTCAGATTTGTTATCCAGTGCGCTAGTTGCTTCATCAAAGACAAGTATATCTGGTTTCTTGTAAATTGCACGAGCTATAGCCAAACGTTGTCTTTGACCCCCAGAAAGCTTAACTCCTCTATCGCCTATAATTGTAAAATACTGCTCAGGTAAATTGGAAATAAAATCATGAATATTGGCAATTTTGGCAGCATATATAACTTCATCCATTGAAGCTGAGTTGCCAAATGTAATGTTATTAATTATCGTATCATTATATAGATATGTTTCCTGAGTTACAACACCAAACAAATTCAGATAAGATTCCAATGTATATTCTCTAACATCTATGCCATCTATTAATATGGCGCCTTTAACCGGATCGTAGAGTCTTAATAAAAGATCTGCTATTGTTGATTTACCCTCACCGCTTGGTCCTACTAATGCAATAGTTTCACTTTTCTTCAAATTAATAGTCAAATTTTCTATTTTAAAATTCTTTCCGTAATTAAAATTTACATTTTTAAACTCAATACTTTTTTTGAAGGATTTTATTGCTTTATCCCCCTCATGAACTCTCTGGCCTTTCTCAAGTGTTTCAAAAATTCTTTCTGAAGCTCCCAAAACACTAAATATCGATATAATTGTATTACCTAATGTTTTTGAGGGTCCTATTAATTTCACTGAAGTAACATAAAAAAGAAGTAATCCTTCAATACTAATATTATTATTATAAACATCAAAGTAGCCTACTAACAGAATCGTCAGCATTGTTACTGCAGAAATAATTTCACTTATTGTCGGCATTGCTTTGCGCACTTTTTCTAACTTAGACATTTTCTCTAGATGTTCATTAGCAGTCTTCCAATATCTATCAACTTCACTTTTTTGAATATTGAAAATTTTTACAATCTTAATATTTGCAAACACTTCTTGTATGACTGAGGTTACTATAGCTACCTGTGACTGAACACCCTTTTGCATTCTCTTTATTTTTTTGCCGAATGATGATATGATTATATACGAAAGTGACGAAACAAATACTGTTATCAGAGTCAACTTGACGTTCGTATTACCCATGAATAGTAACATAATTACAATAGTCACGATGGGGTTCAATATTCCTGTTAATATCCCCGTTAGTATACCCATTGTCACTTGAATATCATTTTGAACTCTGGACATCAATATCCCAAGTTTACTTTCATAAAAATATTCCAGCGACATCCTAGAAATATGAAGGAACATTTTCTTTTGTAAATTAAAAAACGCCTTTATTTGAAACTTCCAGGCGCTATAGACACCCAAAAAGGTAAAAATCGAAGTAAAAATATTTATTAAAAACCATATAAAAGCCAAAAATGAAAAAATTAGATAAATATTATTTATACCTGTCAGATTAGTTACAATATTCCCCACATTTTCACCCAAATAATTCAAATCAAAAAAATTGTTATTATAATTATCTATAATTTCTACATCTTTTTCACTTGGGCCCATTATCATTTTTAACATGGCGCCAATCAGCATCACCGATAATGAACTTAATAAACCAGCTATAGTCATAATTACAGCACTGAATAAACCTATCTTCCAATTAGGAAAAGAAAATCGCAAAAGATAAAAAAGACGTCTAAATGCTTCAGTCAGTGATGTATGTATTTTAATATCGAGTGATTCATGTGGACTTCCAATCTCAGCGTTATTTTCCTTTACATCTTTCAAGTTTATGTACCTTTTATTTTTAATAAATCTGTTAAGTATGTTAGTGCATCGGTATTCTTGACCTGGTTCACTTTTAAATATTCCTCTGTGGCATCAGCAATTCTTTTATAAGCCTTACCGTCATTTTTGAAGCACCATTTTTGAATATATCGAGCATACAATTTCGTATCTGTCACTAAATATTTTTTGTTTTCCAGTACATCTTTTAATTCATCCATCTTTACATCCATACCAATAAACTCCAGCTTTGGATCTTTATAGTATGAAGGATTTGTATAGCTAAGGGGGTGTACACCTTTAAATCCTTCTTCTATCATTTTAATTAAATCATTATGTACATCAAATTTATGCCAACCAGGAACATGTGACTTTTCAATAGGAAACTCAGCATCAGTAACAAAATCTGGAAATAAAAATGATTCATATCTATCCACATATATAAATGGTTTATGAAATAAAGGAAATTCAATGCAAACAGAGCTTGTACTTGATACTCCCACATCACAAAAATAAATTGCTTTGTAAAAGTCATGTGGTTCACACACTGATGCTTCGGGAGCCAATATTTCCCATGAATGTAAATTTGGTGATTCTGGATACTGAGTCTCCATTTTGCGTTTCAGATAATCCCATGGATGTCCCTTGATCAATAAATTAAAACCACTTTCAGAGATTATCTCACATGCCTGTTTATATATCTGCTTACGATTATCCCACTGCGAAGCAGGTGAACTGGGCAACCATATAGCAATTTTTTTTGATGGGTCTAGTTTATATTTATTGCAAAAAGAATCTTTATCTAAACCAACATAATTATCTGGGTTAGCATCATCAAACTGTAATGCTCCGGTAATTCTAATATTATGAGATGGATAATTATATTTACTTAAAAATATATCTCTGAATTTTTCGCTTATAGAGCAATAAAGATCAGGCTCATTATTTATAATATCGAACGAGGATTTATCCATGTTTTGAATGATTATTTTATTTTTTTTTCTTGCGTAATCAACAAGCGGATCCAAAAATCTGGCATTACCAATTATCAAAATGTCGCATTTTCTGATCAAACGAAACATCTGGCCTGAAGAATTAATCCAATTTGTTTTATAGTTAATAAAATCTTTGTCTTGTTTGAAACTATTTGGGAATCCTGTGTTATTTGAAATATTGAATTTCATTGTAGGTGCAGCATGGATAACATGATGCCCCCTTGAAAGCAGTTCCTTAACTAATGGTAAATTTTGTTTTTCGCTGCCTATATAATACATAGAAGTATAAACAAGTATTTTCATCACACTATGCTTTTAAAATATTTAATAAACTATTTCAATTGATACAAGTTAACCGTATCTGCAATTAATCTTTCCATTGCATGTTTCCTTGCTAATTTTCTATCTATTCCTTTCTTAAATGCCACAATTTGCAAATCTCTGATTTTCCACCTTCTGGCAGGAATTGTAAAAATATGAGATTTATCAAAACCATAATTATTTAATATTTTAAATAATGTTTCTTGGCTATATCCTGCATAATGCATGTTTGACTCTAATTCATACTTTGAATCTCCATAAATCCCCATGGTGCTTATTTTATGATTTGAGGAATCAATTAAATAATTCATTGCACATTTAAAAATATCCGGGCATTCTATAACTAATTCGCCTCCAGGTTTCAAAACCCTTATGATTTCTTGCATTACTTCTTTGACCCTCCATGGCTTGATATGTTCAAATACATGATACATTTCAATAACATCTAGAGATGAATCCTTAAAAATATTAAGATCATGAAGATATGCTCTTTTATCAACCTTCATACCATGATAATCAGACATAGCATTTGCTTCCAATGGCATATCTACATTTATATAACTTGTAAGATAGACATCACCACAACCAAGATGTGCCTTCGTTAATGATTCCCATTTCTCATTATCACGAATACGTTTACTCGATTGGTGAAAATCTTTGTTGAATAACAGGTTTGGAGTAATGCGGTTAAACTGAAAGAAAATTCTATATATGTTCTTTATATATATATGTGTAATAGAAAATAAATACCATCTTTTTGAAACAGGGGGAAATAATTTTTCTAAAATATTATTTAGTTTATTTATCATTGTCCTTTTAGTAAATACTTCTCACAATCATTTCCACACTTATCATTTAAATAATCGTTCAGTGGATAAATATACATCCTGCTGAGTTGAACAAAATCATGAGGGGTTTGGTTTAATGCGATTCCAATATTATTTTGCTTTATTCTAATAAAATTTTGAATCAGGTTCAGTAATGTGACTGATAAAATAACAAGAAACATAATTTTCTTTAACAAAACACGTTCTAATATAATATCTTGTTCCTTAGAATTAGTTCGAGCAACACTATATTTCTGATCTTGAGATGCAAACAACTGAACTATAGAAAATATGATCAGGAATTCTATAAAAATGGAATAATGCACTGCTGGATACATATTAACCAAATTTGATAAAGGAATACTGGGATGGCCGATCAATCTTATATGAAAAAGTATTTCTAAACCCAATGAAAAAAGCACAAGCAATAATGATCTAAATGCAGCTTTGCGTGAATTTAATCTGATAAATGAGATTATTATTGCAATAATAATAAAAGGATAAAGCAAAGTAAATGGCCTATTAATATATACAACAGGATTAAATTTTGAGACAATAACGCCCTTTATTATTTCAGGGAGTTCAGATAATAAATGTATTTCATTTTGTGGTATCCAACCAGGTCCAATAAAATATTTTCCTCTTTCATAAAAGAACAAAATATTTGATATGAATCTTTCATCGTACCAAATCATATGTAAGTAATAGCCAGATGCGATTCCAGCAAACACCATAGATATTGAAACTAGAGTCATTTTCAAAGATATTTTGCGGATATATTTAAATAATATTGCATATAGTACCAGTAGTAAGGGTATCAATAAATAGTGCCAAGCACCACTAGCCTGATGTGTTACTAATTCATAGTCTCCCGTTAAAGTATATTGCCCAACATAATATATTTTTATGATGGATATAAGAAAAGGTGTCGAAATAATTGCACACAGACCAACTACACTTTTCCAATATTCTAAATATACTCCACGATCATTTTCACTATTTTTAACTTCGTTATTATAAGCAAGCATTAACAACGGCGCTGATAGAATACCCATTATAATTTGTATTTTAGCTAAAATTGATAAATAGGCAAAAAACCCGGCAAAGAAAAAAATAGTTATTCTAAATCTATCTTTTGTAATAATAAATAGAAATAGTAGTAAAAACAGCATAAAAAAATAGGCTGATAATAACTCCGTCCTTAATATTAATGAATGCACCATCAGGCCAATACTTGATGACAATAATAATCCATATAACAATGCGTAACCCCAATTATTATATAAACGATACACACCATAGATAAAACTTACAAGAAAGACAACAGTCAAGATCATTGCCAATACCCTACCGGAATAAACTAAAGGCGCCATAGCAGCACCAAAACCATTTTCATTGACATAATTGAATAATTGCTGCATATCAGAAACAGGAACCAAACCAAGCCAATAATTAAATTTTATCCAGACTCCAATAATTAAGTAATTTATATATCCAGGGTGATCAAAATATGTTGGTTCCATACCTGCGTTATAAAACAATGACTGACTAATTAGTAAAATATCTTGGTCTGAAGCTCCATAGTATGGTGAGAAAATTCCTCTAAATATTGGAAATATAATTAAGGGCATAAATATTAAAATCACTACTAATCTTCTCAAAAATATATTATTGTGTAACTTTTTTTCAATAATATCATATAGAGGAAAAACTTTTTGTTTTAGAAATAATATCCCAGTAATAAAACAAAAGCCATCAAAAATTCGAATAAGCTTCTTCCATGATAACGATATTTCTTTGTCCTCAGAAAATAAAAACGCGACAACCAATTCATTAAACAAAACAGCTACTATAATAAGCACTATTCCAATAATATTAGAAATCACGACATATTTCGGTTTGTTTTTCACTTTTTTCCCAGCCATAATTTCAATAAATAAATTGTCGATAATTTAAGTTTTGATATAAAACTGCTAGTACTAATCAGATTTATTAATGAGTTATATAAATTATATATTTAGATCAAGAATTGACGGTTTTCTAATAAAAGAGGAGATTTTTATTAAAAAATCACCAGTTGTTTCTAATAATCAGTTCAGAAAAATAAGTCCTTAAAAAGGCTAGGCCTGTTCTAATGCTGGGCGATCCTCTTTGTCCATCAATTCTTTCTCCTTCAAAAGTAGGAAATTCAGCTATTTTTAACCCTTTCTTGAAGGCCCTTATCGAACTTTGGTATTCTATTGTATATCCCCTACTATCCAACCCCAATTGTTCCCATGTTTTTCGCGTGATTGCCCTGTAACCATTTATGGTATCACTAATAAAGAAATTTTTATTCCATGTAAAATTAGCCATTATGTTAAAGGTTTTGTTTGCCCATTTTCTAAGCTTAATAACCTGATTATCCTCTTCATTATGAGCACCTTTTACCATTCGTGTAGCTATCACCATATCGTTCCCTTCCTCAAGTAAGGATTTAAACCTAGGTATGTCTAACGGATCTTCGTTTCCATCTGGACTAAAAAATAATAAAGCATCACCTCTAGCTTTTTTAAATGCGAGTTTGAAGGCCTCACCTCTTCCTTTCACGTCTTGCACAAATATAGAAATGCCATTATCCCTAAAAAAATCCAGCGTGCCATCGTCAGATCCACCATCGATAGCTAATACTTCATCTACATCATTTATCGGAACTTTATTGAATATTTTTTTAAGTCCTACGATTTCATTAAGTGTTAAAAAAACGAGTGATATTTTCATTTCCTTTGAAAAAACTTAATGATTATTCCTGTACCATTCGATAGTACGAAATAATCCCTCCTCAAGGGGTATTTTTGCTTTAAAACCAATTAACTGTTTTCCAAGAGTAGTATCACAGCAACGCCGTGGCTGTCCATCAGGTTTTTTTGAATCAAATATTATATCAGTTTTTCTTCCTGAAATCTTTACAATTTGATGTGCTAAATCACTTATACTTGTTTCTTCATCCGAACCTAAATTAATTGCACCAACCTGCGGTGAGTTTTCTGTCACCTCTAACAGACCGCGCGCAAAATCATCAACATATAAAAATGAACGTGAAGCTGTACCAGTCCCCCACACTACCAATGGATTTTGACCTTCTTCAACCCTACGAATCAAAGCTGAAATTACATGGCTCGTATCAGGATGAAAATCATCACGTGGGCCATATGCATTATAAGGACGGGCAATACAAATATTCATTCCGTATTCTTTTGCATAAGCTTCAGACATAAACTCTTGCATACGCTTTGCCCATCCATAACCTTCATTTGTTGGCTCAGGCTTTCCTTCAAAGCCCTCATGCTCTGGTGTAGGAATTGAGCAATGCCGTGGATAAACACAAGCCGAACTGGTTATCATTATTCTTCCAACTTTTTCTAATCTAGCCGCCTCAAGTACATTCATAAAAGTTTTCATATTATTTCTATAAATAGAGCCTGGATGTTTGATATTATATTCTATGCCCCCAACATCAGCAGCAAGATGCATAAGAATTTCAGCACCTGAAATGGATTTTTGCGCCATCGAGAAATCTTGAAGATCGCCTTCGAAAACTTCTATATTTTCTTTTACATTTTTTAAGAATCTAAATGCTTTATTATAATCTCGTGATGTAACAGTAACTTGAGCTCCACGTTCAATTAGCATTTCTACAACAAAGCTACCAATAAAACCGCTTCCACCTGTAACAAGAACCCGTTTACCAAGCCAATATTTATTCATAAGACTCCATTAAAAAGATAAAAAAGTTTGCTTTAATCATATCTAATTATAATTACTCAAACTTGCAACGCGAATTAATGTTGAAAATATAATAAAATGTTTTTAAGCGAATAAAATACTAATTATTTAATGGATAATAAAATTAGGAAATACTAATAAATCAGGTGCTAGCTCATAATTTTATTCTACGCAATTTTTCGGTGATAATAACCAAAAATGCCATTAAACCGATCCACACAGCTTTAAAAAAACCTATCTGTTTGATAGCTTTTCTTTCCACAGAGGGAATTTCAAATATTTTTTTGTTCATGCTCACAGCTTTAATACTCAATTGATAATTTGTATTGTTTTTAACAGTTAAACGTGCTGACTTGAGAAATTCAATTGATACTGCCCGAAATGGCTGAAAACTATCAGTGAGATTAGAATTAAAAACAAGATTTAGCATTAACGTTATTAATCTGTTACCTAACCCTCTAAGTGGAATAATATTATCAGAATCAAAACGTTTACCACCCGGCATAAATCGCGAAGCAATAACCATATCATATCCAAGCAACAAATGTGAAGTGATTGCGGGTATCTCAAAAGGATCCTGACTACCATCCAAAGTAATAATAACAATATTTTCATCCTGTATTTTATCTAGAACAATTTTATACACTTCAAGTAACGATTTTTTTGGCACATCAATAACATCGTATTTCATTTCCCTAAATTTATCGCCCAATTCATTGTCAGGATAAAAATCAAATATCATAATATTATTAAAGGTTGATTTATCAATATTTGAAAATATTTTTTGTGAAAGTTTAATATCTTTAGATGTTATTGCAATCAGTGAGATAGTAGCAGGTGTATCAATAATATTTTTACTATAGTAATTACTAAATGTATGACCTATGTGATTTAATAATGTTGGTGTAATACTAGGGTGACACCCAATATAAAATCCTCTTTCAATAATTTGATCTGATACAGGATAATCTCCTTTTTTAATATTATACGTATTTTTAATAAAATGGTGGTTTATCAACGGCATCATATCACGCGTTTCAATGCCACGATTCTCAAGATAATTACATATTTTTTCTTTTGACTCTTTTTTTAGAACTATCGGGTAAACCATATAAGTATGTGTTGAATTTGGGCGAGTTATTGGTAACTGCAATTCCTCACTATAAGCAGAAAGATATTTCGTTAAAAATTTTGCGTTGTTCTGGCGTTGAGAAATGTTTTCATTCCTTTCTTCAAGCTGTGCTACACCAAGAGCTCCTTCAAATTCAGTAACTCGAAAAGAATGTCCAGGATAAATAAATGAGAAACGTCTACCTATAATTTCCCTCAATTGATCTGAAGTCTTGTCAACATCATCATCTATATTGATATAAATAGAGTCTCGTCCATGATTCATTAGAGAACGTATAGTGACAGCATATTCTGGATTAGATGTGATAGCAATACCACCAACACCAGTTACAATAGTATGCGCTACATATGTTGAAAAACATCCAATATCACCGAAACTACCTACACTTTTTCCATTAAAATTCGCAAACAATGTCTCACATGAATCTTCAATGATCTTCAAATTATATTTTGAAGCTATTGTCATAATTTTATCCATTTGGCAGGGCAGACCAAATAAATGCACAGGTATAATACAACGGGTTTTATCGGTAATTTTTTCTTCAATAAGATTGGCATCAATTCCATAATAATCAGGCTCAATATCAACAAAAACTGGCTTCATATTATTGTGCAATACAATATTAGCTGTAGCAATAAAAGTGGTAGCTGGGATTATAACCTCATCACCGTCTTGCCAATTATGATGAATTTTTAGTGTCTGCAATGCAATTTGAAGAGAACTGGTCCCACTATTTGACATAATCCCAAACGATGATTCATGTAATCTAGAAAATTCACTCTCAAAGCTAGATATATAAGGGCCATATGAAATTCTTCCTGTTTCAAGAATATCTAGAATGTATTCTCGTATTTTATTACTGACCCTAAAATCACCTACACCCACGTAATGTTTTTTAGAGGAGCTCATGCTTAAAAATAATGAATCAATATCATAAAAATCAAATTATTAAGGCGGATCCAACAAAAACTGGCCGATTTCATGCAAGTAAATTTTTAACTGGTTTCATTCAAGTCACGCGTATACACTTTTTCTATCACATCCTGAAGTTCGTTATTTAACCGATTGGCAACGATTACATCAGACATTTCTTTAAACTTACTAATATCCTTGATAACTTCCGATTTGAAGAACTCTCCCTCCTCAATAAGAGGCTCATAAACCACCACTCGAACTCCCTTAGCCTTAATGCGCTTCATAATACCTTGGATTGAAGAAGAACGAATGTTGTCAGATCCTTTTTTCATGGTCAGGCGATATATACCCACCACATTTGGGGTTTTATTAATAATCGTATCTGCAGTGAAGTCCTTGCGCGTCCTATTTGAGTCAACAATAGCTTGGATGATATTGTTGGGGACATCTTTATAGTTAGCCCGCAGCTGTTTGGTATCTTTGGGCAAACAGTAGCCGCCATAGCCAAAGGAGGGATTATTATAGTGCATGCCAATACGAGGATCAAGGCAAACACCCTCAATAATCTGCCAAGTATTAAGATCACGAATCTGTGCAAAGGTATCCAATTCGTTGAAATAGGCCACGCGCATGGCTAGGTAGGTGTTGGAAAAAAGCTTGACAGCTTCAGCTTCAGTAGAGTTACTATATAGGATATCAATATTTTCCTTGATCGCCCCTTGTTTTAAGAGATTAGCAAACTTTTCAGCTCGTTCTGAACGCTCTCCAACTATAATCCTCGAAGGATATAGGTTATCATATAAAGCACTCCCTTCACGCAAGAATTCGGGAATAAAGATGATATTGTCGCAATCAAATTGTTGCTTGATTTTGGCCGTATAACCTACTGGAACAGTAGATTTAATTACCATTACAGCATCGGAATTAATAGCTAAAATATCTTCAATAATAGCTTCAATGATATGTGTATCAAAATAATTAGTTTTATAGTCATAATTTGTCGGGACAGCAATAACAACAAAGTCTGTACCTAGATAAGCTTCTTCTTTTTCCAATGTAGCCCTAATATTTAGGTTTTTATTATTAATATAATCTTGGATATCTTTGTCCTCAATTGGTGATTTATTTTGATTGATGAGGCTAACCTTTTCAGCTAACACATCTAGGATAACTACTTCATTATGCTGTGCCAGTAATATGGCATTTGACAAACCAACATATCCAATTCCAACAACTGCTATTTTCAAGTTTGATTTTCCTTTTTTTCTAGTTTTGATTTACTTAATGAGAGTGTAAACACTTTTTATTATAAATTAATTTGAACAAAAAAATATGGTTACATTTAAATTAACGCTGCAATTTTTAATATAATAATTCTTTGAAATATTTTTTAATTATTAAGATATTTAAATCTCTTGATAATTATGGAACCAAACATTTTATTTATAAATGTAAGATTGCCTTTTTTCTTTTTTGAAAACTCATCTAATATTAATTCAAAATACCGATTTGCTGTGCTTTCTACAGAATAATGTTCTTTAGCTGTTTTAATAGCTTCCTTCCCAATTTTTTTTCTTAGTTCCCAATCACGTAATAAATGTAAATATTGGATCCAATCACGATCATTATTAGCAAAAAAACCATTTTCTCCATGTTTTATTATTCTTTTATGTGAATCAATAGGGCTACAAATGACCGGAATCCCTAAAGCCATATAGTTAAGTATTTTATGAGGTGATTTTATTTGATCATAAACGGGTACAATTCCTACATCACTTTTCAGTAAAAAATTTTGCCATGAATTTTTACACTCCGGTGCTAGTCGCCAATCCAATTCCATATTTATATTTTTTGTAAAGCCCCATTCACTTATCCATTTTTCATTTTCACCAGACGCCCAGGAAAATTTTATAAAACTTTTATCAAATATCGTTTTAAATCTTTTAACAAAATAAAAGTAATTATCTCCTACACCATACCATGAAACATTTAATGTTTCTTTCTTTAAATGCTTTTTCTGCAATGAATCAGCCATCTCATGACTGTCAATGATTGTTCTTACTGATACTTTTGCACCCTGGTTTTTTATATTACGGGTTAATTCTTCATTAGATGTAACGATTATATCACACAAATCATGAGCTTTGTTTTTAACAAAGTTATCAGAAAGTGGATCGCATTGATCAAGGATTACAAGTTTAGATGGCTGTGATGATAAATAGGATGCTAGTCTAATGTTTGGTATGATCTTATGAAAAATGATAACATTATATTTATTAATTTTAATAGAATCATTGTGCAAACCAAATAAAGTTGATTCTACATTATTATTATTTTTTATTATTTCATGAAAATTATATATTCTGACTCTATTGCTCGTTTGGAAAATAAGATCGGGATTATCCTTCAGTCTTTTCCACCTTTTTGAAAACCAGAGTAATTTATACATTATTCTATTATCTTATTCTTCCATTTATATATTGTTTTAAGTAAAACTTCCAATGATCTATTTCTATTCCGAGTTTCTTTATTTTATTATTACTTAAAGATGTATTCTTTCCCCTATCAATTATTTGCTTTGTTTTTGCAGATTCGATTGGTAGCAATTTATCGTCATTAAAATTCATCAGATTAAATATTTCTTTTGCAAAATCAAACCAACTACAATTATCATTGCCTACTAAATGAAAAAGGCCACAATTATTATTTTTTACTAATTTAATAGTAGTATCAACTACAAGTTCAGCGCTTGTTGCTGTCATAAAAATATCTTTAACTACATCAAGATTTTCACCATTTTCATATTTTTTAATAATTATTTCAACAAAATTATTATAGTCCTTAGCCTTACAACCTTTATGACCATAAACACTGGATATTCTTAAGATTATATTTTTCCCGGGAATAGATTGAATAAGAACTTCTCCTGATAATTTTGATGCACCATATAAATTTGTAGGTATGGGTTTATCATTTTCATTAAAAAAATAATCAGGTCGAGATTTGTTGCCACTAAAAACATAGTCTGTACTAAAATGCACAAATGTTTTATCCCTTTTTTCACAATACCTTGCAAGGTAAAATGGACCGAATACATTAACATCAAAATGCTTTTTCGGATTTTTATCCTCATAGGCTTTATTTGCATGATATGCAGATGTGTTTATTATCGCATCAAATTCATAGTCATCTAATACTTGAATTATACTATTTTCTTCAGAGACCTCAATCTGTTTATGCGTTAAAGGAATTACCTCATAATTATATTTTTTAGCTTTTTCAACAAATTCAAACCCAATTTGACCATCACTACCAATAATTACAAGTTTCATTAAAATATCTCGCTAATTTTTTTTATGCAGAAAATAAATGATTATTCAGAGATTGAAATCATTTGGTTTTGTAAACTGTAAATTCTTTATAATTAAACAATATATTAAACTTTGAATAATTAATTTTTTCTCCAATAGGAAAATCCCTATAGATATTACTAGTAAAGTTTGAAGTAACAAAATAATCTATATTATCGATCAGTTTTTCATTATCATAATCGTGTTTTGCATAAGCATCAAGTTCAACATCAACTATCGCATCAATATCTTCTTGTATTTCTGGATACCAGTAATAATTGCTCATCCAAAATTGAAAAGGGAAATATTCTAGTGTTTTATGACTAACCCCTTTTGTATATCCATGTAGTGACTCATATCTATTTTCAAGTAAATACTTAAACGGCCTCGCATTTATTTTATAAAATTTCATGACATCATATAACCTAGCGACTCTTTCTTTTCTACCGGTGAATCCAGTTATTAATACATTTGGATTGTACAAATTCAAATGCGTATATACAGGTATTCTATATTGAATTTCAGGATCTAACGTCATTACAACATCATTTGTTTTTGTGTTTTTATTTAACTTTTCGAAAAATACTTTTAAATCTCTCCTGTCATTATACCATAAATCACGGGTAGATCTCGTAGTTTGAACATTGTACACGGCAGCCGTGATAAAAGTAAATATAATTAAAAATAAAGCTATGAAATTTTTCGAAGAAAATATATTTACAAAAACATTACTCAAATAACTACCTGGTTTGATTATTAATGATGCGATATTTACATTATAAAATTTTAAAAATAGTCTATTATCAATTAAGACTCCTTTTAATATATAATAGCTTATTGAAAATAAAATTATCAAAAATATAGGTAAGATACCTCGATAAATAAATCTTTCGTAGTTATTAGGTCCAAATAAAAGAAGACATATGGTCAACACCAAGATAAATGCAACAAACATAAGTGTGTTAACTTTTCTGTTGGGTGAAGAGTCAAATAAATGCAATATAAATATTCCCATTAAATTAAATACGACGTAAAAACATAGTATATACAATAAACTTGCTCCACCACCGTAATATCCAATTCCCATCTCATTTATCTGAGCATAATAGGACGGTACATTAATTTTTGCATCAATAAACATATAAACTATTGGGGATATCATTATAAAAATTGAGATTATCGAAATAATAATAAATCCAATACTGGCTAGCTTGTGCTTTATTAAATATATTAAAGCAATAAAAAAAACACAGCCACAAATAACAAAATTTATAAGATAAGTGTAAGCCGAAATCACAAATATAAAACAGATAAACAAAAAACTATTAATTTTCCTATTATTTATAAAAGAGTAAAAATTAGCCATACATAACATTGATATAATATTTGTGAATGCTATATTTGGTATTCTATAAAATCCATAATTAAACCCATCAAAAGCCAGTCTGCTAAGAAGAATTGATTTAACTTTATGAAAATTTAAATAGGGAAAGCTTAAAGTAAAATAATCATAGAAAAATATAATTAATAATGCGCAGAAGATGCTGTAAAGAAAATTCTTTGTTAAATATGCCAATAGAAAAAATAATAGAATAAAATTTATTACTGGAAAAATAAATCTATTTATATAATAACCTGATACAACATCCTTTGTAAGCCAGGAACTAATACCTGTGAAAAAATATGATATTCCATAGCTTGTATTAATTGTTAACTCTTGCTTGTATTCTTTTATTTGAGAATCACTGCTATAAAGATTGCCATCTAATAGTTCCCTTGCATAAGAATAATAATACAAATCATCCCACTCACCAATCGGCAAAAAATTGAATTCATCATTTGTTCGTGAATAAAATACATTCAGAATATTCGAAGTTGAATAAATGAAACCTACTAGAAGAGATATCAAAATTAAGTAAATAATTGATCTTTTATTTTTCATAGAATACAATCATAAGATTTAAATAGGTTTATATGCTTGCTATTATTTCTATCGTAATATTATTAATAATCAAAGCAAAACTATTTAACTATAAATAAAATAGTGTAAGCATTTAGTGGAGATTCAGTTTTTTTCTCCAACCACCACTACGTGTGTAAATAAGTCTCTAAATCCAAAAGAATAACCACTTAATTTAAATCCAGCTTTGTTTAAAAAAATTTTGGCTTGTTGGCGAGATTTTATTCTTGTTATCTCTGGGGGGTGTAATTGTATGTTTTTTCTCATTATTATATTAATAAAGAAGTGAATAACTTTTAAAAAAAGTACACTTAAACCATATTCTGGAGGCCAGAAAAGAACTATTTTTCCATTAGGTATAAGTACACGATTAAATTCCTTCAATATATCAATTATTTCATTTTCACTAAAATGTTCCATAACTCCCAGATTATAAATACCATCATAACTATTTTCATCTTCAGGTATATTAAAAATAGACCCGAGTATAATTTTATGGTAGTTCTTATTTGATTTTTTATAAATATTGAGCGCATTAGGAGAAATATCCAAAGCTGATATTCTAATGTTTTTACCGATCTCTAAATCAACTTGTCCACTCCCGCAGCCGGCATGGAGTAATTTACTTTTTGAATTAAAGTTTCTTAAAATGAAATAATTTAACGCTGGTCTAATTATAAATTTCCGGTAAAAGGCAGCAATCAAATCGTAAATATAGGATTTTGATTTATTTTCATTTTTTGACCAATAACTGTCCCAATCTTGAGGGTCTACAGGTGCTTCACCAAGTAATTCAGGTTGAATAGGATCTGTAATTTCATATCTTTCAGGATCAAAAATAGAAATTAGCTTAATAAAAAAAAGACGGGAAATACTTTCAAAAGTATTATTTAATTGCATCTTTGAATGACCATATACACGCGCTGGAAGATTGATTGGGACTTCAACAATATTGTATTTATTTGCGTGTAATACATATAGGCTTTCAAAGAAGAATGGGTAATTATTGGATGAGACACAATTGATAAAATGACGTGAAATTCGATCCAAACGATATAGTCTAAAAGCACCTGTTGCATCGTAGGGCATATTAAGAAAGATTTTAGTAGAAAAATGTCCCAGATGGGTCAGAGTTTTACGGAATATGTTCCATGTACTAAGACTTTTTTCTTGTAAATAGCGAGATCCAACTACAATATCAGCTTTAGTAGAATTTAAAATAAATTCAGAAATATATTCTGGAGAATGAGATAAATCACAATCCATAGTTATCAGAGTACGGTATCCAGAATCGTAAGCCCAATTAATACCGTCAGCGTGTGCACTGCCTATACCTTTCTTGCCTGGACGATTAAGCACAAAAATACTTTTATTTTTTTTTGCCATCTCTTCCAATAATTGGCCAGTACCATCAGGTGAATTATCATCAATAAATAAAATATCTGCAGATAGTGAAAGTGCGAAAATTTGAGACAATATTTTCTCAACATTTTCTTTTTCATTGTATGTAGGGATTAAGATGAGTAATTCACTTTTCATTTTAGAAATTCGGTTCTACTTATAAAATTGCTTTTATAAGTATTTTATTCTGGTATTAAAGTTTCTAGATGGGGAAGTGGAAACACCAGATTACGATTTTTGAAGGTAGAGCTTTTGACAAAAAAGTTTTTAAAATGCCAAGGTAGAACCATCAAAAAATCGGGACTACTCTCAAGTACTCTTTCTTCTGGTTTGATAGGAATCCAAGTGCCAGGCGTCAAGGCATCGTATTTATCCTTGTTCACGTCACCAATCATTTCAATATCATCAGGGCCAAAACCGCAGTATTGTAGTATCACGTTACCTTTTGTAGAAGCACCAAGTCCACAAATTCTTTTTCCTTCTTGCTTCGACTTATTAACAAAATCCCGCAATATATGCCTGTTATCCGCAGTTTGTTGAGCGAATCTGATGTAAGGTTCTAAACTCGAAAGATTTTTACCTTCTTCTGATGCAATTAATTTATTGACAATGTTATTAATCTTTATATGCTTTGACTCTTTATTTGCAACCACGACGGAGAAACTTCCACCATTAATATCATTTATTTCCACATCTATCACCTTAAGCCCTACTTTATCCATAAGCCAGATAATCTGTTTAAGACCATAATATTCCAAATGCTCATGGCATATTGTATCGTAAGATGCCCTATCCAACATCAAAGGCATATAACTTTGTTCAAGAATCCAAATACCATCATAAGGGTCGAGAATTTCAGCAACTTGGTGCGCAAAATTGATAGGATCATCTAAATCATAAAACATTGATAAAGAAGTAATGACTTTGGCTTTCTTTTTAGGGAATGAGCGGATTATCAAATTTGAAGAAAAAAATTCCGGAATAAGATCTATGTGTTTTTTATAATATTGACTAAATTTTTTCCCAGTTGGATCTACCCCAACTAACTGTAGATCATTAGGATAGGCAGCCAAAGTTGTCCCATCGTTGCTTCCAATATCTAAAACAAGATCCCCTTTTTTTAGATCACATCTTTTAATAATATCAGCTACTTTACTATGTAGATGGCTAACCATACTAGAATTCAATCCTGATCGATAGCCATAATTATCACCATATAATTCATTAGAGTCATAAGTATGTTCTAGTTGTAATAATCCACAATTATTTTCTCGACCATGACATTTTACAAGCCTTAGCGGTCCCTTTGTAATAGTGTTGATTTTATCCTTTTTCGGAAAAACACCGGTTAAATACTGCTCCCCAAGGTCAACAACCGGAACAAGCTCGGTATTTCCACAAATACGACAACTATTAATTTTTATATTATGCATTATTATTAATTAATTTTTCTTTTTAAGACATGCTATAAATTCTGAATTATTCATATTAAAATAATTAAAAGTAGTATTACCCAATTCTATAATTTCAAATTGATTGAGTAACTTAGCAAAAATTTTATTAGTTCTAGGGCAATATACTTTCAGTAGTTGTTCGCCATTTTCACTTAAATTATATTCAAAAGTATCTTCATCTATAAATTTACCCTTACTCGCAAAATCACTGTCTGGTCCATTAATATCAATTATAATTCTCCCATCAATATTTAATATTCTATCAAATTCATTTAATAATACAGATATTCTATCTTTGGATTCTAATAGAGACAACACGCTTGTGCATATTATAAAGTCAAATGTTTTATCCTCAAATGGAAGCCTATATGTATCTGAATCTATAAAAAATAAATTTATCTTTTTTCCTATATTGGACGATAATTGTAATTTTTTTTCAACTAATTGGATTGCTTCCTTTGATGCCTCAGCACCTATCACATTGTAACCTGTTTTTAGTAAATGAATAAGATTTTCGCCACAACCAAATCCATAATCTAAAAGGGAACCCTTTCCAGTTTTAAAAAACATTCTTTCTAATCTTACAAGATCAAGATTCGGGTATTTATGATCATGGCCTTTTTTATATATACGATCATATTTTTCTGCGTTTTTCTTTATTACTAAATTGTCTTTCACATTAATATCCTTCTTCTTTATCAACAATATTCAATAGGGGAAGATCAATTGAAAATCTTTTTATATTATTAATAATTAGATTTAATGATCGCTCTATATAGGCAGGACTAGACATTCCTCCAATATGTGGTGTAACAATTACATTGGAATATCTATAAATCTCATGGTTTTTTTCTAATGGTTCTGGATCTGTTACATCTAATCCTACCCCTGAAAAATAATTATTCTTTAATCCATGAATAATTGCATCCATGGAGACTGTTTTACCCCTCGAAACATTGATGAAATAAACACCTTTTTTCATTTGATTAATCACATCTTGATTAATCAATTTATATGTTCTTTCTGTCAAAGGTGCTGCCATACAAATAACATCTGCTGTAGGTATAGCTTCAATTAAATCATTAGAAAAATACATTTTTTCAATATTTTTTTGTGATGGAGGAAATTGATCAGTTACTATACTTATTTTCATGCCAAACCCTCTTGCTCTTTCATATATGGCTGTACCAACACCACCAAATCCAATTATAAGCATGTGAAGATTTTTTAATTCAATAGGTCTCTGACTACTTTTAAGATTGATACTGTTTGAATAAATATTTAATCCTCTTGTTAGAAACAATAATAAAGCCATTGCATGATCAGCAACTTGTGTACCTTGAATTATTTTCCCATTAGTTATAACAAAATTTGCGTTTGAAAAATTATCAACAATACAATCTTCAATTCCTGCTCCAGGTAAATGAACCCATTCAATATTTTTATAATTATCTATAAACTCAGACGTAAAAAACCAATCAGTAGATTCCCTAGTAAATGGAATTACAGCGTTAGACTCAATTAAATAATTATGAATTATTTTTTTGGTTGGTTTTCTTTTATTGTAAATAGATCCTATCAGAAATTCTATACTTGGAAACATTTTTTTTAACTTTAAAAGTTGTTTTTCTGTAAAGTCAAACAATAAAATTTTCATAACCTAATCCTTAGAAATATTAAATTTTAAAATGTCTAAAAACCTAACATGGTTAATTCTCATCCTAAAAAATCAAATTTTAATTATATTTTATCTGCTATGTTATAGGACACTGGGAATATGAATCGCCAGTAATTTTCATAAGATGATCATTAAATGCACTTATTAGTGGCCTATGCAAAAGAAAAGATTCTTCAAGTGTTGTAAGTTCACTAGTTCCGCTATCAAAAATCTGTTCTGCAATCAGATGGGTTAATTCACTTTGATATGGTGTGATAAATGTTTTTTCCTTCCTCTTCCAATTATTCTTTTTTTGGTAGTATAGTACTCTATCCTCTGACTGAAAAATATTGTATTTATAATTGGCGCTACAAATTTGCAGAGATATTGGTCTTTCTGAGTTTTTCTCATCAAACAATATCAGGTGATCTCCTCTTTTAGAAATCACTTTTAGAAAACCACCAAGTTCCAAAAAGCCATTTCTTTTAGATGGATATACATTATTATTTAATCCTGAATTAATAATAGATAATTCTGATTCACCAGTTAGAAAAGCAAAAAGATCTAAAATATGTATTGCATTGCTGGCCAATCCCCAATTACCTCCGTCAACATTCATATATAGTCTAGCTTCTCCCAACAATAATTTTTGCAATTCTATGAAAAAAGGGAATGTTCTCCTTGAACAATTAACCCATGCAAGTATTTCATTATCCTTGAACAACTGTAAAACGGTTTCAAAATGATCAACCGATTGGAAGACTATTTTCTCTAAAATGATATATTTTACTGACACTATTTCAACCATTTTTTCAACAACCTTTTTACGTATATCAGCATTAGTAGAAATAATTGCCAAATCGATAGGACCTTTAAGTCCATTCAAGGTTTTTACATATGAAATAGATCTTATAAAATTACTTGGAGGCATTTCCTGAAATCTTTTTTTTGCCTTATTAAGTGAACTTATACTAGGATCAACAATTGAAATATTAACTGATCTATTAATTTTACTAAGTCCCTGAAGGTGTCGCGAGCCCAACTCACCCGCACCAATGATGGCAATATGTTTATCCAATTCTTTAGTTTTAAATAGTTAAATTAAAAATTATATCGCCGTCCAACCACCGTCTACCATTATAGTAGATCCTGTTAAGTAGGAAGCCGCATCAGATGCTAAAAATAGAGCAACAGAGGCTATTTCCTCAGCTTTCCCCAAACGTTTTAATGGAGTTTTTTTATTATACTTTTCAATAAAAACCGAGGATTGCTTATCGCTCTTACCCGCTACGTGTCCTTCTAAGCCACCTGGGCATAGGGTATTAACTCTGATATTGTACTGACCATAATACGAAGCCATCAACCTGGTAAGATTAGTAATACCTCCCTTGATTGCAGCATAGGCCATGTTTTCTTGCATTTCTACACCTTCGTATAATGTTAAGTCCTGTCCTACTACACCATAAATAGATCCTAACTGAATAATACTTCCTGCTTTTTTTCTTTTTATCATTGTTTCAGCTGCAAGCCTAGCCAACCAAGCATAAGTATTCATAAAAATATCTACATGATTACGATATGCTTCCAAAGTGATATCCTTAAATGAACTTTTTGCCCAATCTTTAGTTCTGGGATAAGAACAATTGATAAATATATCTGGACAGTTAAATTCATCTAAGATTTTTTCAAAGGACTTATCAAGTTTTTCGACTTTTGTACAATCAAAATGCCTGAAAACCAGATCATAACCGCCCTTTTTTATTTCTTTTTCAAATGCCTGCCCTTTATTATCTAATATATCGAGCACAATTGTTTTTGCACCAGCTGAGGCAAGCGCAATAGAAACTTCCCTTCCAATGAGGCCAAGACCACCAATAACAAATGCAACTTTGTTTTTTAATGAAAACTTATTTAAATAACTTTTCATTTTCAAATTCAATTAGCATCTAGCCTGTTAACCGAGTAAATGTTGAATGTTTAATACTACCTTTAAGCAAAGTATCAATATTTTTGTTTTCAATACCCTTATAGATTTTGTGAAATACATTATTAACCTGATTTAGATAATCATCTATAATTTTATCATTATAAGCATATGTTGCTGCAACCACTGTTTTAGCCAAAAACCCTTTATCCATCATCTCTTGGGTAAAATAGGTACTAATCAATAATGAATCGGGGCTTACAAAAGAAAAAGTAGGGATTGAATCTAATCCAGATATTTTTATTTTTATTTTTGATGATTCTGAAATCTTCATCCATCCATTCTTTATTTTTTTACCAAATTCAACAAGTGTTTTTTGAACTTCATTTTTTTGCATTTTATTAATTGTTGCTAAACCAGCTGTGAAACCTATCCGTTCAGTCCACATAGTTGAACTAATAAATGTATCCTGAGCAACGTCCATTATTTCTTTTCTACCTATAATTGCTGAAATTGGGAAACCATTACCCATGGCCTTTGCAAAAATAGCTAGATCTGGTTTTATCCCTAATTCCAAATGAATACCTCCTAGGTTGTTATGGAAACCAGAAGTGACTTCATCAAAAATAAGAACAGCCCCTATTTCATCGGCCACTTTTCTGATAGTTTCAAGAAATCCTTTCTTTGGAGGGACACCCCTCTGTGGCTCCATCATTATAACACCAACTTCGCTCTTATTAGTATCAATTATGCTTTTGAATGAATCAAGATCATTATATTGAAATGGAATACTCGTACCAATAAGTGATTTCGGAACCCCTTTAGGATCTAATCCAGGCAAAAGTTGTGAATTCAAGTTGTTTTTATCACTCAAATTCGAAGCTAAATACCAGTCATGCCAGCCATGGTAACCACAAAAAGCTATTTTTTCTCGACCGCTTGCTGCTCTAGCTATCCGTATGGCAATAGCACATGCTTCTCCCCCTGTTCTTGAAAATCTAACCATGTCTGACCAGGGATGTAACGATATTAACTTTTCAGCCAATTGAACTTCTTCATAAGAATTTAAAGTGCCCATGGAGCCATTTATGACAGAATTAATAACTGCTTTATCTATATCATCATCTGCATATCCTAGAGCACAAGAGGATATACCCATTCCTGCGAAATCATAGAAGTGATTATCATCTAAATCCCAAATTTCACAACCTTTTGCTTTTTCATAATATGATGGCCACAATTTTGGTAAAAACATTTCGCTTCTTTTTGATAACAATTGGTTACCACCTGGTATAATACTTTTTGCTTTTTCCCAAAGTTCTTGTCCTGAATTATTCATTTATAATTATTCCTTATTTAAAAGATCAATATTTTTCATTATAGATTCTATACAAATCAAGTCTGTTATGTCATCTATTTCAAAGGCTTTCCATTTTGGGACTATGAAAGGCATTGTTCTATCATGATAAAAACTTTTCACTTTTAACAAAACTGCAATATCTGATATGTAAAGTGAACCTTCCTTAAAATATAGTTTTTTCAGATCTTGCCGTCGGTACGATTTTGATAAATCTTTAATGTAAGGTTCAATTAATCCATTAACATTAATAGTAACATTAAATACAGGGTGCTTTGTCTCATTTTCACAAACACCAACAATTGAATCTGCAATAAATCTATGTGATTCTAAATTTCTAAGTGCTTCATCAACATCTTGCGATGTAGTCAATGGCGATGTTGGCTCAAGAAGGACTAAATATTGATAGAATAATTCTTCTGAAACGATATATTCAATCGCATGATTAATAACTGAAAAAGTTGTTGACTCATCTTTAGCAAATTCTGAGGGCCTAATAAATGGGACATTTGCTCCAAAGGATTTAGCTATATCCGATATTTTTTTGCTATCAGTTGAAACAACTACATTATCGATATAACTTGATTCTAAAGCAGTTTCTATTGGCCATGCAATCAATGGTTTTCCACAAAGATCTTTAATATTTTTCCCAGGTAAACCCTTACTTCCTTCTCTAGCTGGTATCAAACAGAGTACAGATTTACCGTTTATCATATTCTTTTCACAGCTTTTCAACTGCATTTTGGTATTCGGACCACTGTCCCACATCAATCCAGGAATCATCATCAATCGGATAAACTCCCACCCGTTTGCCATTCTCTTTTACATCTTTAATTAATTGGGTAATATGGTATGATTTACCTTTGGGTATAAAGTTCAGTACATCAGGGTTCAAAACATAAAGCCCTGTATTAACGAGGAAGTCATACTCTGGTTTTTCATTAATATTTTGTAGATGCCCATCTCCATTCAATTTGCAAGTTCCATAGGGAATAATATAGTTTTTCATCGAAGCCACTAGAGTAATATCAAAATTATTATCTTGATGAAATTGATATAGGTTTAGATAATCCGCATTTACAATGATGTCACAGTTGGTTACAAAAAATGGCTGATCAAGTTTTTCTACAAGAGACTTGAGGCTTCCTGCTGTTCCAAGAGGCTTCTTTTCCTCAATAAAGACCACCGAGTAGTCGGGTGCTATCTCTTCGAAGTAAGCTCTCATAATTTTGCTTTTATAATTAACCGTAATGCGGAAGTCAGTCATGCCATGTGATGTAAATCGTTCAATAATATGTTCAATAATCGGCTTTTCATTAATAGGCACGAGGGGCTTGGGAAGTACTTTAGTGAATGGTTCCATACGCGTACCTTTACCCCCAGCCATAATTACAACTGGCACGTCAAGTTTCTTTTTGATGACATCAATATTATCTTTAAATACCTCTTCCCAGACCAAAACATCCACAACTTTGTGTTCATTGTCTACTACTGGTATAAGATCAAACTTGTTCTCAAGAAACATCTTTTTTACGTCATCTAGATTGTACTCATTTTGAACAAAATAGGTTGGTTTTTGATTATAAATTCTTTCGATTAAATCGTTAACTTGCATCCCTGATAAAATAGCTCGTCGCAAGTCCCCGTCACTCAATGTGCCAATTAGATTTTTATTTTTATTTACTACCAGCAGACATTTTACAGAACTACTGACCATTGCTTTCATTGCTTTACGTATATCAATATCGCTTGTTACGATTAAATCTTTCAATTACTTAGACTCCCTTACTTATTGAAGTAATATTCATGAATGCGTATAATGGTTTAATTTATCTTTAACAATTCTTAAAATTTTTTTACCAGCATCACCCTTTCCATATATATTATTGTATTCCACAGATGGCCACTTTTTTTGAAAACCTAATTCTAATGCTTTCATTATAGATGTTTCATCGGCCGGTATATCATACACTCCTACATCCTTTTCTCTGCCTTCCTGCCGGCTCCCGATATTTAGAACTGGTTTATTAAAATATGGCGCTTCTATTACACCACTACTAGAATTTCCAATAACAAAAGCACAATCATTTAATGCAGAACAATATAATTCGGAACCGAGATTTTTTTCTATAAACACGTTAGAATTTGATTTCCACTGATTAACCACACTCAATATTTTTTCATAACCAGAGTCATTATTCGGATATGTAATCAGTACATCAAATTTTTTATTAACAATTTTTTGAATGGATATATTCATCAGATCACTTACTGGTTCATTTTCTTTTGTAACTGGGTGAAAGGTCATCAAGGCAAATTTATCTATTTGAATTGTCGAAAATGCTTTTCTTATAGAAACTGGATTTTTTTTGAATTTTATTATTCTATCAATAGCGGTTGAACCTACAAAATGTATATTATCATCTTTTAATATTTCAAATTTCATCAAACGTTCATAAGCACTTTTACAGGTTACAAAGTGTGTTGTTGCAAGGTTTGAAATATTATATCTATAAACATCATCTACAGCACCCTTAGTAATAACACCTCCACCAATATGGAATACAGGTAATTCATTAAAATGTGCTGCTAATGCTGCAGCGTATGCTTCAATTCTATCTCCACAAACAATTATCCCATCAAGATCAGATTTCTTCATTACTTCATTAATCATGTTAACAGAATTAGTAAGCTCAAATGCTTTTTCATCACCATTTTCAGAATAAGTGTATATTTTTTCGCCTATGGTAAAACCATCCTTCTCAATTTCGTCAACCGTATGTCCGAAATTTTTTAGTAGATGAAGACCATTAGGATAAATCAATAATTCAATATCAGGATTAGAATCTAAGAGTTTTAATAGTCTAACAGTTAATCCGTATTCACAACGCCAACCAGTAAAAAATCCAATTCTAATCATCTATAAGAAAATCTCTAGTAATAACTTTATTCTCAGGAATATTTATTAATGCTTTTTTACCTATTACTTGATCTTTTTCAATTGGTAAAAATCCTGTTCCCGGCCTTTTATAACATATATCTTCATTCTTTATTTTGGCGCCTTTTGATATTTTTCTTTTGGCAACTATACTTTTTCTTGCAAACAGCGCAATATCTATTTCTTCTTTAGAAAATAATTTTTCTGCAACACCTAATATTTTTTCGACTTTTCTTATTGATTCAACTAATTTCGAAAATTCTTCAATTGTAGATGATGCTTGGTGATCGGGCCCGGGTAAACTTTTATCCATTGTGACATGTTTTTCGATCATGGTAGCACCTAGAGCAACGGCAGCAATAGCACTTTCATTACCAATAGTGTGATCTGAAAATCCTACATTGTAATCAAATCTTTTCTTAAGTGCCGGCATTACATTCATATTTACATCATCGTAAGGTGCGGGGTAATTACTTATACAATGTAAAAGGGTGATATCCTTTTTAGTGCCCTGTTCCAATAAATTAATAGCTATTTCAATTTCTTCATATGTTGCCATGCCGGTAGAAAGGATTATGGACTTATTATTTTTTGCAATATAATTAATAATGTCTAATGAAAATAATTCACCGGATGGAATCTTGTAGTATTTTAAGTCAACATTTTCATCAAGGAATTTTAAGCTACCCAAATCAAAACAAGAACAAAGGTAATCAACTCCCATATTATTACATTTATTGAATAAAACTTTATGTTGCTCAGGCTTCAATTGGTGTTTCTTGGCCATTTCAATTGGTGATTTACTAGTCTCTCTTTCCTTCTGGTAATCAGCTTTAAATGCATCCAATGAATAAGTTTGTTCAGGGTTGCCTAGCTGAAATTTTATAGCGTCAACACCAATCTTAGATAATTTATCAATATATTTTAATGCCATATCTAACGAACCATTATGGTTCGGGCCAACTTCTGCAATTATATAAGTTTTCATAAATCTTAATTAAAATGAATGGATTGAAATCCCCTTTAGAAAAGTTTTTTCTTCTTTATTATTTGGGAATTTTACTGGCTCGCCAATTACAATATCTAATAGTGCTTTTATATAATTAAAACCAGATATGTGAGTTAGTGGATATCCTCCACCAAATCTTGGGTTAAAATCAATAAAGTATATATGTCCATTATTATCTTCAATAAAATCAACATCCATATTACCTATATGTTGAAACTTTTGACTTATCATTTTACCTAATCGAATATACTTATCAGAAAAATCAGATTTGGCTTTATCGGTTTCCCCATCACGCATTAATAATTTTTCCCGAGTAAAAGAATGCAAATAATTCCCATTAAGATCATTTAGTATATCCATACCATATTCTTTACCTTTGATATACTGCTGCATTAAATCTTTGTTATCAATAAAATATCCTATTTCTTTTTCATTATTGATTAATCTTTGTCCTCTACTACCACTACCCATTATTCTTTTTTGAACTATAGGGAACTCAAGTTCTTTTTTCTTTTTTGAAAAAACAGTATTTGGAATTTTTATATTTTGATTTTTACAAAATACATAATTTTTCTTTTTATCTAAACAATTCATAACTGTCTCATAATCTGAAACAATAATCTTAATTTTTTTATCCTCAAAAATATTTCTGTTTAAAGCTAAAATTGGGATTTCAAAGTCCATTAGAGGAATGATTACATTTATGTTATATCTCAGACATTGTTCAAGTAAGATTTCTATATATTTTTGTTCATTGTTTTGAACTTTTGGTGTTATAAAGTATTCCACAACGTCAGAAACCCAAAATCCTGCCGTGTTAATTGATGTATCATTCACAAAAATATTTATTGGATAACCTTGCTTTATAAGATCCAATCCAAATTCAACCATATAAGTACGTCTCCCAATATTCGTGAATAAAATATTTAAATTAGTATCCTTCAATTAAATCAACCTCTGTATGGACCCTTCCTTCATTGAAAAATAATAATAAGTTGCTCACCACTCCTTCAAGGTGAGGCGATAAGTTTCCAACATACCCCGCTCTATATGGAGAAAGAACCATGTTATTTAATTCATGAAAAGGGAATTCCTTAGACGGATATCTTTTATTTGATTTAACTAAAGTATCGGAGTACCATACATCTAAAGCAGCACCTTTTATTTTTTCTTTTAATAGTGAGTTGTATAAGGCCGATTTTTGAATAATTTCAGCTCTTGAAACATTTATTAGATATAGATTCCGATTTATTAAATCAAATTCCTTTTCTCCTAACATTGAAATTGTTTTATGTGTTAGAGGTAATGCCACAAATAATATTTCACTTCTAGATAATATATATGTTAAATCAACAAATTTAATTTGTCCACGATTTTCACTATCAGATTTTTGTCCTTTATTGTTATTATGATTGGATAGAATTAAAATTTCGTTTTCAAAACCAGATAACATTTTTATTATACCTTTACTAATATTTCCATAACCTAGTATTCCTATTTTTTTACCAAGGATTGTATCAGAAAGATAATATTTGTCCTCAGTTTTTCCTGAAGGCTTGAACCAATTCCCAGATCTCATAAATCTATCATGATGATGAATTTTTTTTATTAGACTAAACATTAATGCTATTGCGTATTCAGCAACATATATTGTATTAGTATGAGAGTTTCCTATTATAATATCTTTCCCTTTAAAATTTTCTAAGTTCAAATTGTCTATACCAGCACCAAGATTTTGGAATAATCTGATTTTTTTACCTTTTTTTAGTATTTTTGATGATATTGAGTTTCCTATACAAACATCCGCATCTTTTATTAAATCACAAAGTTCACTATCAGAGTATTTTTTAGGAATAATAATATCATATTTGTCTGCTAGATTCTTCAATAAATAATCAGTATCTGAAGCAGTGAATTTTCGAAGGAATAATAATTTCAATTATGATTCAGATTTGGATACAAAATCAGTAAGTAAGTCAATTGCTTTAAAAAATTTATTATTATTTATTACCATTGAAATTCTTATATAATCATCCCAATTCTGGCCAAATCCTATTCCAGGTGTTACCGCAACATTCGTTTTCCTTAATAATTGAGTTGCAAATGAATCAGAATCAATTCCTGTAGCACTTATATTAACAAAAGAAAACAAACCTCCATCAGGAGGTATAAACTTTAGCTTTGGTTCTTTTTTGAAAGCAGCAATCATATACGTTAATTTTTCTTTTAGAGATTCGTTAAACTCATTGAGCTCTTTAGTTTTAATCGTAAACGTTTTACAAACACCTTTCTGAATAAAAGTGACAGTATTTGTATTTATGTGTTGTTGAAGTTTGATGATCTTTTCAGCAACTTTTTCAGGTGCTGATAAATATCCTATTCTCCATCCGGTCATAGCAAATGCTTTACTAAAGCCATTAATTGTAACAACGCGGTTTTTGATATTTTTAATAGATCCTGGACTATAATGTTTTATGCTACCAAATACTAATTTTTCATATATTTCATCGGATATCAAATAACAGTTGTGGTTTTTAATCCTTTTTGATATTTCTAAAAAATCATTCTTCGACAGCATTTTACCCGATGGATTATTTGGTGAATTAATAATTACAGCTTTTGTTTTTTGATTAATTAAACTTGAAAACAGATCCCAGTCTATAGAAAAATCTTTTTTACTTACATCCAGATTATGAATTTTTGTTGAAGGTTCTGCTATTTTTATCTGTGGTATGTAACTAACATAGCAGGGATTGAAATTTATCACCTCATCTCCAGGCTCAAGGATTGCCATTAATGTTAGCATCATCGCCTGTTTTGCACCAGGCGTAACAATAATATTTTCCAGATTAGCGATAATATTATTTTCAACTTTTAATTTTTCAACAATCAATTCTCTTAATTCAAAAAGTCCTTGGGGACTGGAATAGCGCGTAAAACCATTATATATCGCTTTCATAGTTTCTTCAATTATTATTTCCGGAGTTTTAAAATTGGGTTCTCCAATACCTAGAGAGATAATTTCTTCACCCATACGATTTTTTTTCCTCGCAAGTTCTGCAAACTTTAATATCAACGAGTCTGTTATTTCTGGGCTTAATTTCATAAATTTTTCAAAATATACTGGATTTGTGAATCATTCATATTTACGCTACTTGGCATACATAAGCTAATATCAACTAATTTATAGGCCATCTCTATTATATGATTCTGGCAATTTCTATAGGGCTTTTGCAGGTGGTTTAGCCCCCACACCGGTCGGGTTTGGATACTATTTTCCCCCAAACGATGCATAAGCGACTCTCGGTCTTCGCCGTATGCTTCACTTTCTATTTGTAATAGATTCATCCAATGATTATTGTCAGCATAGTCTGGCGCGCAGGCAAAGGTAAGACCATCCACGGGTTCAATCATTGTTTGATATGTATTGTAAATTTCGCGCTTACATTTTAAAAAGAACGGTAACTGTTCTAGTTGAGCAAGGCCTAAAGCCGCTTGTATGTTGCTAAGGCGAAAATTGTAACCAATTTCATTATGAATATATCTTACCGGGTCATCCTTGGCTTGGGTGGTAAAATAGCGTGCTTTTTCAACAAACTTTTGATTATCAGTAAGGATTATTCCCCCTCCGCCCGATGTAATAATCTTGTTGCCGTTAAATGACAGACAGCCAAGATTACCGATGGTACCTGTGTGCATGCCTTTATATTTTCCTTCTTTATAAAAAGACCCCAAACTTTCGCTAGCGTCTTCTACAATAGCGATGTTTCGCTCTCTACAAATGGGAATAAGGTCATCCAGCCTCGCGGCGTTACCCCAAACATGTACAGGGATGATAGCGGATATTTTTTTATTTGTATTCTTATTAAAAGTGAATCCATCCTTGTACACAGTCTTATTGTTTATGAATTCAATCGTTTTTTCTATATCAATATTATAATAAGTATCGGAATCCACGAAGATAGGAGAAGCTCTGTTATAGTTTATTGCATTAACAGGAGCAATGAAAGTGAGCGTTGGTACGATAACTTCATCATCAGGAAGAACACCAGCCAATTTTAAGCTGATTTGCAACGCGGATGTTCCATTTATACAAGCTACAGCATATTTAGCGCCAGTATATTTAGCGATCTTTTGTTCGAAAAGATCAACATATTTTCCTGCAGATGAAACCCATTCTGTATCTAGACATTCTTTTATATATTGCCATTCGTTGCCCGATATTTTTGGGACAGATAGTGAAATAGAAAATTTATCCATTGAGAACAAATACTTTAGTCAATTCCATTGTTTTCAGCGCTTCCTCTAGATTTATTCCAGGCGACTCAAGGGATCCATTCCGGACCATTCTAATAAATGACTCCATTTGTCTAAAGAATCCCGGTTTATAATTTATATCCACTTCATCAGGATGAATTTCGTGTTCATTCAAATTGGTATCAATCCATACCCCTTTTTCAAGGGGCTTATACTTTACCGTAATACCATCGCTGTATAAGGTGATAGTCCACCCAGCTGGGGAGAACCAGTGAGATGTGTAAGTCCCTAGAGCGCCTGATTCAAATTCCATGGAAGCCACAAACTGGTCACCATTTTTTTCTTTAAGACTTTTTACTAGTGAGTTGATTTTTTTTATCTCACCACCAAAAAAGCGTAATAAATCAATTGTATGTGAACTATTACAGTAAATCCAATTTTCTTTAATCTCATTTGGTATATCTCTGTTTGTAATTTTCCAGAAGCGCTCGTGGCCTTCAACAGCTAATCCAAGAAGACCACCACCCTTTTGTTTGATCAGTTCCATTCCTTTATGAAAAATTGAATAATATCTGCGGTTATAACCTACTTGATTTTTTGTCCCATATTTATCGGCGAGTTTTAATAAAGTTGTTGCTTCATCTGAAACAATACCAGCAGGTTTTTCAATAAACAAAGGAATCCTCGCTGGAATTAATTTTTTAGCGACATCATAAATTTGGTTAGCAGATACTAATATCATTAATGCATCTAATGAGCATTTTTCGATTAGACTATCAATATTTTTATAAACATTGTTGATATAAAATGTTCTTGCCAGTGCTTCTGCTTTTGAGATGGTCCGAGATGTTATTCCTGCCACACAAATACCATCTATAGCTTGGATGACCTTTAGATGCTCTTTTGCAATATTACCGGCGCCAATGATACCGAGTTGAATTTTAGATATGGTAAAGCTCCGCTTTATTAACTTGATTGTATTTTTGAAACCAATTGATGGTTTCAGACAAACCTCGCTCCAAATTATATTCCGGATGCCAAGATGAACCCTTAACTAATTTCTCATTGTCACAGACCAAACGTTCCACTTCACTATTTTCAGGTCTGATTCGTTTTTGGTCGGTGATAATCGGAAGTTCAACATTCAAAATCTTCATAATCATGCGAGCTAAATCACCAATAGAAATTTCTAAATTCACCCCGATGTTTGTAACCTCCCCAAAAAAATTATTATTATTATAAATTTCTAGAAAACCTTTACAGGTATCTTTAACATAGGTTAGGTCACGGGTCGGATCGAGATTGCCCAGTTTAACTTCACCATTGACTGAATCACACTGGCCGATTATAGTTGGAATTACGGCCCTTGATGACTGCCTAGGGCCATAGGTATTAAAGGGCCTTACTATTTTTACCGGCATATTGAATGACCTATAATAGCTGATTGCCAATTGGTCCGCTCCAATTTTGCTAGCTGAATAAGGTGACTGCCCTACCAATGGATGCTCTTCGTTAATAGGTGTATACTGCGCTGTACCATAGGTTTCACTAGTAGATGTAATTAGTAATTGTTCTAATGCTTGGATTTTCCCCGCTTCTAGGACATTGTACGTTCCTTCAATATTGGTACGGATGTAGGCCAAGGGTGAGATATACGAATAAGGTATGCCAATAAGCGCCGCCAGATGGAAAACAGAACTGCACCCTTCCATAGCCTTTGAAACTGAATCATAATCACGCACATCACCCAAGATGACTTCTATATCAGACTTATATTCTGAATCTTCAAGCCAACCCCAATGATTATTGGGGTTGTAGCGGTCAAAGGCGATTACTTCAAACCCTTGTTCAATACATAGTTCAGCCAGGTGGGAGCCGATGAAACCCGTACCGCCAGTGATTAGAATTTTGTTAGCCATTGTAATCTTTATACCACTTTATAAATTTAGGAATGCCTTTATTGATAGTTATTCGAGGCACAAAATTTAATTTTTTCTTGGATTTTCCTATATCTGCAAAGCTTTCTTTTACATCTCCTGGTTGCATGGGTTGAAAATCAACAATTGCTTTTTTCTTCAGGTGGTTTTCGATTATTGAAATCATATTCATTAGGTTTTCACTTTTATTATTTCCCAGATTGAAAATTTCACATTTATAATTTTTTTCGATAGCCGCTCTAGTTCCTGCAATAATATCATCAATATAAGTAAAATCTCTTTTCATATTACCGTTATTAAAAACAGATATGGGTTCTCCAGATAATATTTTTTTGGTAAAAATAAACATAGCCATATCAGGCCGACCCCAAGGACCATAAACCGTGAAATATCTTAAGCCTGTCGTGTGGAATCCATATAGTTGAGTATAGGCATGTGCAATTAGTTCGTTGGCTCGTTTAGTGGCTCCATACAATGCAATTGGTTTATTTACTTTATCCTTTTCACTAAACGGAATTTTTTTATTTGATCCATATACCGATGAACTAGACGCATAAATTAGCCCTGTAACACCATTATGACGGCAAAGCTCAATTATGTTTAAAAATCCCACCAAATTTGAATTCATGTATGCATAAGGATTTTCAATGCTATAACGGACTCCGGCTTGGGCAGCAAGATTAACTACTTTTTCGGGATTGAATGAATTGAATGATTGAGCAAGAGTTGCTCTATCTGAAATATCTACTTTATCAAAGGTAAAATTATTGTAAGATTTTAACTTATTAAGCCGGGCAAGCTTGAGATTAGTATCATAATAATCGTTTAAGTTGTCAATGCCGAGCACTTTATAGCCATCGTCCAAAAGGGATTTTGAAAGATGGAAACCAATAAAGCCGGCGGCACCTGTTACTATTATTTTAGACAAAGATTAAATCCCCTCCCCCGGGGGGGCGGGGGGTGTAGCGGTTAATGATACTAATGTTTTTTGAACGATATTAATTTTTAAATAAAAAGTTTTTGATTTTTTTTGTTTATTTCATCCATTTATTATTACAAACGCCAGTGTATGACATTTGTGCCATTGAAGAAATCTTTAGAGTATACTGATTTCACATCAATGAAAATGCCTTCATTGTTTAGCATTTGAACCCAGAATTCATTATTAACTGACTTATAAACATTATGTTCAACAGCAATAATAACTACATCAATATTTGTAATTTGATCTATATCCACTAAATCAATATTGTATAGATTTTTAGCTTCATTTTTATCAGCATAAGGATCTGATACCATTACCTCACACCCATAGGTTTGAAGATAATTCACGATATCCGGTACTTTTGCATTGCGTAAATCAGGGCAGTTTTCCTTAAAAGTCAGTCCAAAGACAGACACCTTTGCACCTACTGGATTAATGCTCGATTTGGTCATTTCCATGATTGTACGATCTGCAATATATTTGCTCATACCATCATTAATCCGTCTGCCAGCCAGGATTATTTCTGGGTGGTACCCAATTTCTATTGCTTTATGGGTTAAATAAAATGGGTCTACACCAATACAGTGCCCACCAACTAGGCCAGGCCGAAAAGGCAAAAAATTCCATTTAGAACCGGCTGTTTCTAGCACTTCAGTTGTGTCAAGACCTAATTTGTTAAAAATCATTGAAAGTTCATTGATTAATGCAATGTTAACATCGCGCTGGATATTTTCAATGACTTTTGCTGCTTCAGCCACCGCAATGGATGAAGCCTTAAAGGTACCTGCAATAATTATACTTTTGTAAAGTTCATCAATAAAATTTGCTGTTTTTTCATTTGACCCTGAGGTTACTTTGGGAATTGTAGTTAGAGAATGTTTTTTATCCCCAGGATTTATTCGTTCAGGGCTGTAGCCGCAGAAAAAATCCTGGTTGTATTTAAGCCCTGAATCTTTTTCTAAAATAGGTACACAGAATTCTTCTGTTGCACCAGGGTATACTGTGGATTCGTATATTACAATATCATTTTTTTTCAATACACTACTTATCATTATACTTGCAGATGCCAGTGGTGACATATCCGGTATATTGTATTTATCCACTGGAGTTGGTACAGTAATAATGTATACATTACATGCGGATATATCTTTTATATTATAAGTGAGTTTAAGATTTTTTGTAGCTTTAAGATCATCTGTAGAAACTTCCATTGTTTTGTCAAACCCATTTTTGAGTTCATTAATCCGGTTTTTATCTTGATCAAATCCTATCGTTAGATATTTTTTTTTGAATTCAACAGCAAGAGGAAGACCAACATAGCCTAGTCCTATTATACCGATAGTGGTAGTGGGCATTTTATTTCTTATTAGAAGATTATTTTTATTTAATTTAGGCTTTTTAATAGTTAATCAGTAAAAATTGGTGATTTATTATTAATAAGTAAGTATTTATAATATAAACAGTGTACAGTAATACTTGATCAGTTTTTATTACGTGATAAATAAATAAATGAACCAACCAATAACAAAATAGTAAATAAATACACGATGTTTAAAAACATTAATTTGGAAGAATACATTCCAAAAAAGACTGGGTTTTTTGATTGATGACCTAGGTAAAAGGGCAGACCAATCAATAATACTATAATTAAGATACCAAAAACTCTGCGGTCCATTATTAAACTTTTCCCTTTTTTCTTAATAAAGGTTTTTACACGGCGTAGTTTTCTTCGTTCATACATATCGGCATTTTTGGTGTAGGCACGTATAAAACCTAGTAATATGCCTAGACCAATCCCCAGAATACCTGAGATTATAACATTAAGTTTTAAGTTTTTATTTGATGGTTCAAGGGGCACTTGAGGTTCATCTAGGATCTGAACAATTGAAGTTTTTTGAATCTCTTCAATTTTTGCTAGTTCGAGCTGTTGCTTAAGTGTAAGATATATTCCTTTCTGAATTTCTACATCACGTGCTAATCGTTCTTGTTCAAGTTGCAATGCCGGTGATGATATTTGCTGGTTCTGTTCCCTAAAATATTTTAGAGTTTGCTCAGAATTTTCTAAATCATTTTTTACAGATCCGATACGGTTTTCAATGAAATCTGTTTTTTCATTCACATGTTGACTTTTAAAAAAGCGATTTAAAGCCTGCAATTCAATTAGCACTTCTTTATTTACATCTCTAGCAAATTGGGGATCTGCGGACTCAACACTTAACATGCTAAAAGATCCCGTGGGTTCAAGTTTTATCATCGAATTGAATGTACCAAGGGTTTTTTGAATAAGTGTATCTCGTTCAAATTGAGGTTGAGCATCCCCATGGTTTAGAATAGCAAGCATTGTAAGATCCTTGCCATATTTTTCTGAAAAAAAAGTTTTGCCTAGAATCCGTTCCGCAAAAGTACGACTTCTTATAAGCTCCGGAAAAAGCGATGGGCTAGAAAGGTCGGCTTCTGCACCTTGCGGCAAAACCAAACCAAATTGAGATGCTATGCCTGCAAGATTTCCTATCCCTTCTTTGTTCCCTGGTAATAAAATAGTAGACGATGAAACGTAAATCGGCTCTTGGACAAACCTGACATAGGTAAAAGTCAAAAAAACTGTTATAAAGGGAACCAACAATATCAATTTAAATTGTTCAGCCATAGTAAGAAGGATATCGAAAAGGGAGAGAGTGTTTTCTTCCTGAACAGTGAGCGGTGAATAGTTAGCAGCTAATTGTTGGGATCGGGTTTGGTTAGTTACTTGAGAGTTATTACTATTGAGCTGGTTAAGTTTAGCAATTACATGGTAAGGGATTTGATCTCGGGCTTTCCAGTTAGAAACAGCTTGAGGAGTGGTGTCAAGGGTTCTGGCGATGTCAGCTAGGGAGGTAACACCGCGGGAAGACATTAGGGATTCTAATTCACTGAAGTTCATTAAAAAGTGAGTAATGAGTAGTTAATGGTGAATGATAAATCGTGAATTGCTAGAACAAGGTTAAACATATTTTTTCACCAGCTTATCCAATCCAATTTTAAATCTATTGCACGGGCCTTATGAATTATTTGCACACTTATCACTATAGTTGCTTTGCGAGAACAACAGCTGTAATCATGGACGAAACTATTGATGTCCAGTTGGTGGCAAACTGTGTGATATTAAAAGGTTCTTCCGGCGTTTTTTGATTAACAATGATGGTGGATCCTTCTAAAACTACGGGATTGTTGTACCATTTCTTGGGACTTACCATACCGTTGGGATAGAGCACAATAATACCTTTTTCATTGCCTAATTCTGTTAATCCACCGGCAGCGTTAATGTAGTAGCGCAATGATTTTTCCTTACGAAATTCCAATACCCCCGAGTTATAGACCGCGCCGGTAACAAATATAGTGGCAGTTTTTTCTTTGACCACCACACTGTCTCCAGGCATAAGGGTAATTTTTGTATTCTGCCAAGCAACACTTATTTTATCATCACTGACACCACTGATGTTAGTGATATCACTAACATTATTAACATCACTGAAAACTGATGTTTTAGAAAGATCTGTGTCAAAATATTTTTTATCCCGGAATATTGCAATTCCATTATCCAGCGCTCTAGATGTTAACCCCCCGGCTCGGATTAATATGGACTGGAGCGATTCGCCATCAGAAATTAGAGGATAGGCGCCAGGCACATTGACTTCTCCAGACACTAAAATATTTTCTTTTTCAAAAAAATTCAAATTGGCATGGACTACCACTCGATCCAGATTTTGAAGTATAACTTCTTCACTTACACTTCCATTTACAATTCCTTCAAGATCTATCGTGATCACTTTTTCATAGCGATTGTTAGGATTTCGGCGAATGATTTCTGCTTTATTAAGGTAAATCGATTTTAGAAATGTAGAATCTTCAAGACCGCCGCTTAAGTCCAATAAATCTTTAAATTTCATCCCATCATAGTGATGATAGATGCCGGGGACTTTGACCTGACCAATAATTTCAACCTGTTGGGTTTCAATAAATAATCGGCGTACACTAATCTTATCCCCGCTATTTACTGGGATTAAACGGGTACTTTCATAATCTATATAAACACTTTCAAAAACAATACCATTGGACCTTTCGGCCTGGGGCTTCATGCGTCGAATACCTATTTTTTCTGAGGCATCGTAGGTTGGACCTCCAGCGTGCTGAATTATATCATAAATAGTTTCTTCAGAAACAGATTCATAAATACCTGGGCGGACAACAGCACTATCAATGGTTACAATTGAGCTGCGTGGTGGAATGACCACAATATCCTGATCCCGTAGCTGAATGGTTGATGATAATTCCCCTTTAATTAAATAATCATAGAGGTCCACGGTTTTTGACATTGCGCCATCCCGCTTTATTTGGATCTGCCGGAGGGAACCCATGGTATCAACACCCCCGGCCTGGATTAACCCGGTGATAACGGTGGAAAAAGGATGAATTGGATATACACCTGGGTATTTGACTTGACCCACGAAATTCACATTGATGGATCGTAGTTCACCAAGGGATACATCTATAAAAGTGGAGGGGTTTTTGCCATTTAATGTCGCATATACTCGACCAAACTGTGTTTTTAAATAATCACGAGCGTCATTTATGGTTCGACCACTTAAATTCAGAAGCCCTACTTTTTCACCATAAATTTTTCCTTCTCTAGAAATAGTATATGTTTGACGTAGTTGAGTCTCACCCCAAAGGAAAATAATTAACTGATCACCGGGCCCTAATAAATAGTTGGATGGAGTTGGGAGGTTTTCCCAAAAGGCAACAGAATCACGCCGAGTAAAAAAATCGTATCCAAAATGTCCATCATCCTGAATCACTTCGTCTTTAACCATTTCATAGGGTATAATCTGAGCCTGGCGAGGTAAACCGCCTACCTCATCAACCCCCTGTGAGCCCGGAATAGGCACTTGAAGCTGACTTTGACCTTTTTGAAATTTTTCATATTCTGCCCTCATCTTTTGAATTTCTTGAATGGATTGACCAAAACTCAGCGTAACTGCGCTCACAACGAGAGTATACACATAATATTTATATCTGTTTATCATGATATTTTTCTTTTTTCCCTGATTATATGTAGAAAGTAGTCTATTTTATAATAGTTTCAAACTATTATAAATTGCTCCGCCCCGTCAGTCCCATGTTGCTTGGGCTGGGAGGCATTGTAATTATAGATCATTTCCCTCAATAAATATTAGTTAAAAGGATAATTCCTTTAGCTTGGAGCTTAAAATACACAAATATATATAAACAAGGGTTATTTTATAAATATATTGTGAACAATAATAATGGAAAATAGCTGTTCTTTTAACATTATAGGTATGAAATATTAAATAAAAATTATTATTTACCTGAGGAAACCTATTCATGCTAATTTTGTATCTATAAATTTAATTGGAAAAATTAATAATGAAAATATTGGTCACCGGCGGATGTGGATTTATTGGCAGCAATTATGTTTTGAAACAGGTAAAAGAAAATAACCATACCGTTTTAAACCTAGATAAGCTCACTTATGCAGGAAATATAGAAAACTTATCTAACATAATAGACGATTCTAATTACACTTTTGTTCAAGGAGATATTTGTGATATTGAATGCGTTATTAGTGTAATCAAACAATTTCAACCTGATGCCATTGTTCATTTTGCAGCCGAATCTCATGTAGATCGATCTATTGATGGGCCAATGGCATTTGTAAACACAAATGTAATAGGAACTGCTACAATGCTCCATGCGTCTCTGCATTACTGGAACAATAAGAAAAATGATTTTCGTTTCCTTCACGTCAGCACAGATGAAGTTTTCGGTGCCCTGGGACATGAGGGGTTTTTTACTGAAACCACACCCTACGACCCCAGTTCGCCCTATTCTGCTTCTAAAGCAGCATCAGACCACCTAATACGGGCTTGGCAGCGGACATATGGATTTCCTGCTTTAATTACCAATTGTTCCAATAATTACGGCCCTTACCAATTCCCTGAAAAATTGATTCCACTCATGATTGCTAATTGTTTGGATGAAAAACCACTGCCTGTATATGGAAAAGGTGAAAACATACGGGACTGGCTTTACGTGGAAGACCATTGTAATGCCATTGATACCGTCCTAGTAAAGGGTCATGTTGGTGAAACTTATAACATTGGGGGAAATAATGAGATTCGAAATATTGATATAGTAAATACCATCTGCATAATCCTGGATGAATTAAAGCCAAGGAATCGACATCAATCCTACAAAAAGCTGATTTCATATGTTACTGATAGGCCAGGCCATGATTTCCGCTATGCTATCGATGCTTCCAAAATCAAAAACGAACTAAAATGGGCGCCTAAGGAAACCTTTGAAACGGGCATCCGTAAAACCATCCAGTGGTATTTAGATAATGAAAATTGGTGGCGGAGAATCCAAGATGGTAATTATGGCCAGGAGAGGTTAGGACTTAAGAAGTTAGATTAAATAGATCAAAAGCTTATATGGGTCTTAAAAAATTAGAAGTCTGGTAATCAACTTTGTGGTTCTGCACTGAGATTTACAAACACTTATAAAAATATTAATAAAAGATTTTGGATTTAAAGATTAAAACGCTCGGTCTACCGCCCTACATATTCCAATTAATATCACTCTGAGTTTTGGATAAAAGTTTATATCGGACTCTAAATTAAATATATTGCAAAAGAAAAAGCATCAATTTGGGCTCAAAAAATAAAAGAAATATCATCAATGATAGCAGGATTAATTAAATCAAAGAAATCTGATTACTGATTTCTAATTTCTAAAGTGTTAATAATTAACAAAATAATCACATGAAAATTAACAAACTCGTTCTCCTTCGCCATGGGGAAAGTCAATGGAATCTTGAGAATAAATTTACAGGGTGGACTGATGTAGACCTCACGGTAAAAGGCATTGCGGAAGCAAAATCGTCTGGCCAATTGTTGGAGGATGAAGGATTTGAATTTAATCTTGTCTATACTTCTGTTTTGAAACGGGCAACCCGAACCATGGATTTATGTCTAAAAACAATGGGCATAGATAATATCTCTATCGAATACGACTGGCGGCTTAATGAACGGCACTATGGGGCACTCCAAGGATTAAATAAGACAGAAACAGCACAAAAATATGGAGATGAGCAGGTGCTCATTTGGAGACGCAGTTATAATATTCCGCCACCGCCTTTGAAATTAGACGATACACGACATCCTCAGTTTGATAATCAATATAGTAATATAGATCCGTCCAAATTACCAGCATCCGAATGCTTGAAAGATACAGTAGATCGTTTTCTCTCCATCTGGCATGAATCAATTGCGCCGAGCATTAAGTCTGGAGAAAAAGTGCTGATTGTAGCTCACGGCAATTCCCTTCGGGCTCTGGTAAAATATTTAGATAATATATCCGATGGAGAAATCGTGGGACTCAATATTCCCACCGGAGTCCCGCTGGTATATGAATTAGATGATCAGTTAAATCCGATGAAACATTATTACCTAGGCGACCAGAAGACTATTTCAAAAAAAACCGCTGCCATTTTAGCTCAGGGGAAAGCAAAATAATTGTTCCATATTATTCTTTTCGAGCCGGAAATCCCTCCAAATACAGGTAATATTATTCGGCTTTCTGTCAATACAGGTTCAGAACTTCATTTAATTAAACCGCTAGGGTTTTCTGTAGATGAAAAAAGCCTTCGAAGAGCAGGAATGGATTATATAAAAAAAACTGATTTTAATATATGGGAAAGTTTAAATGATTGTCTCAAAAGAATTAATTATAAGTCAGTTTATTCTATATCAACCAAAGGTCAAAAAATATATTCTGATTTAAATTATGAAAAAGATGATGCTTTTATTTTTGGCCCTGAAACTAAAGGCCTGCCTCAAAAAATTATTGATCAATATGATTCTATAACAATACCTATGAAATCAGCGGGGCGAAGTATAAATCTGGCCAATGCAGTTTCCATTATTGTTTATGAGGCTTGGCGGCAACAAAAATTTATTTAATCCAGGAAGCGATATCTTCGCCGATAGCAATGGCTGAAGTTAGCCCTGGGGATTCGATTCCAATTAAATTGATCCATCCTGGAAATCCCTTCTTTTCCTCATGGGATATATAAAAATCTGGCATGGGATTTTCATCTATCCATATTTTAGGACGAATACCAGCATAGTCAGGCGATATATCTTCTTTTTCTAACCCACGAATATATTGACATCCTTCTGAATAGAATTGATCGAGCAGATCTTCTTCCACATCGTAGTTTTCTTCTTTTCCATTCACCCAACTTGCGCTGGGCCCTAACCGCATCATTTGAGTTGCATCAAAACTAAGATGTATACCCAAGGAACCATGCTTTTTATCCGGCAATGGGTATATTAAGTGATTAAAGGCTCCACGCCATTTAGATGACAATTTATAATAGCAGCCTTTGGAATATCGCAGAGAAGGAAAATTTTCATCAATCATATTGGCAACTAAATCACTTTCTAACCCAGCAGCATTAATAACCCACTGAGAAAATGCCTTTTCAATTTCACCCTGAGAATTTTCAATATTCAGCTCATAACCACTGTTTTTTTGCTGAGCACCTATAATCCGGGATTTAAATAGATAATCATGGTCATTTTCTTGTGAAATTTTATAGAATTTTGCCATCAGATCATGAGTGGAAATAACCCCGGTACATCCCACACATAGGGCAATGTCAGCTTTAATATTTGGCTCGAGTTTATTGATCTCTTTTTTATCAATAATACGTATTTCAGAAACGTTATTTTCCTGCCCATTTTTGTATAGGGTATTCAGTTCATCTGATTGATGATGTCTACCCACAACCAGCTTTCCACAGCGGTTATACCAAATATTGTATTTTTCACAAAAATCATAAACCATATCTCTGCCACGGGTACAATATTTTGCCTTGAGTGACCCCGGCTTATAATAAATACCAGAATGGATCACTTCACTGTTTCGGCTAGAGATGCCACGGCCAAAAGATTCTTCTTTTTCAATTACCAATACCGATTTATTTGTGGTTTCTCCGATGGAGCGTGCAATTGCTAAACCCACGATACCAGCACCAATGATAACAATATCAAACATATAGTTTAATCCGATAGTTCTTTAAGCAGTTCACCTGTAATAATTCCGGTGTTATGACCATCTTTCCAGAACGGACGCAGACCATAATAACCTACTGGCTGGATCCCGCTAATTTGATAGCTAGATTCTATTAATTTCTTTTCCGGCCCCTTATATAAATTGCCCAAGGCATCTGTTTCCCCGGCACAAGAAGCACAGGGACAGCGTTCTCTTAAAGTTTTTAGATTTACAATCGCTTCACTGTTATCTGAAAAAGATACCAGTAATAACTCATTTACAATTTCAAAATTCTTAATTACTATTTCT